>OBKV01000008.1_pt1 | contig 237185 bp, 264 predicted proteins | sample 1517301 | NCBI WGS metagenome assembly OBKV01 (sample SAMN04571685, study PRJEB22368) | human gut metagenome | biome: human gut; material: stool | host: Homo sapiens | place: Luxembourg | collected 2012-06-29 | reverse complement strand
TATCAAAAAATCTATTTGGAAACTCTTTTGCAAATAAATTTGTTTTTGTTGCAGATGATAAATCTGCATCTAATACTACAACTTTTTCATTTTCTTTTCCAAGTTCAACTAAGGCTTCACCATAACTTTGTCTTGTGGCAATTTTTTTATCTATGTTCATAAAACTCATTCCTTCCTAATTATATATAATTTATTGTAATTCTTCCATAGCTTGCTTATATTGCTCTTCGTTTGGAGCTTTACCATGCCAGCTTGCTTGATTTTCCATGAAGGATACTCCTTTTCCCTTTGTTGTTATTGCTACGATTGCTGTTGGTTTTCCTTTTGTTGTTTTTGCTTTATCAAAAGCTTGTATTAAATCTGCTATTTTATTTCCATTTACTGTTATTACATTAAATCCAAAGCTTTCAAATTTTTCCTCGATATGCTCTAATCCTTTTACTTCTTCAATTGTTCCATCAATTTGTAAATTATTATTATCTACAATTACACATAAATTGTCTAATTTATATTTATTTGCTGTCATTGCCGCTTCCCAAACTTGACCTTCTTCTAGCTCTCCGTCTCCTAAAATACAGTAAACTCTATATCCAGATTCATCCATTTTTGAATTTAAAGCCATTCCATTTGCAACAGATAGACCTTGTCCAAGTGAACCACTTGACATATCAACTCCTGGAACTTTGTTCATATCCGGATGACCTTGTAAATTGCTATTAATTTTTCTGAAATCTGTTAATAAAGATTTATCAAAATATCCCTTTCTTGCTAAAGTAGCATATAATGCTGGTGATGAATGGCCCTTTGATAATACTAGTCTATCTCTACCTTCTGCATTTGGATCTTTTGGATTTATATTCATTTGATTAAAATATAATACAGTTAATATATCTGCACATGATAAAGATCCTCCTGGATGTCCTGATTGTGCATTATAAATTTGTTCTATTGTGCTTCTTCTTATTTCTTTAGAAATATTCTCTAAAGCCTGTACACTTGTTATTTTCATAATGATTCCTCCTTAGTTATTATTTATAAGATAATTTTTATAAATATCTACTTTAGTTTTATCAATATTTCCTATTTTTAGCAATATATTTTTTGTAAAAATTTTGTAAATTACATCTGTTTTTACTATGCTATCTGTTTTTAAATTATTTTTATTATCTTTTTTTATGTATTTATTGAATTTATATTTTAACTTTTCTGTTTTAGATGAAATAAGCATTCCAAAATAACATATAAAATTTTTATTTTGATATATATCTACAATTAAAAATATATGATTTATTCCTTTATTTCCATTATTGTATTTATAATGATGTACAAAAACAAGATCACCTATTTTATAATAGTTATATTTTGTACCTTCTTCATATACAAATAAATTTATATAATCTTCGTTATTCTCATGCTCTTTTATCTCACTTAGATCTTTAATTTTATTATTTATGCTTGCATTATATAAAAACTTCAAATAAACCTCCAAAAAAAATAAAGTCAAGATAACTTTTCGCCCCCTGACTTTATTATATATTTTTATTCCATACTTTGTTTTATCATCCATATTTTTTTGCTATAATCTTTAATTATATCATCCATTAATGCTGATGTTTTATATTCATTATTTTCATCAGCCAGAACTTTTATATTTTTAGAATCTTGTAAAAGTTCATTATAGTCCTTTACAATTTCACTAAATACAACTTCACATGTTACTTTTTCATTTTTTGCTTCTGTTATTTTTGTTGTATTTAAATAATCCTTTAAAGTTGCTAATGGAACGCCCCCTATTGCTAATATGTGCTCTGCAACTTCGTCAATTTGTTCATTTATTTCATTATAATATTCTTCTAGTTTTGCATGAACTACAAAAAAACTTTTTCCTTTTATATTCCAATGATAATTTTGTAACTTTCTGTAAAAAACATTTAAATCACTTAAATAAATATTCAAATTATTAATTAAATTTTCCATAAAATTTACTCCTTTCGTTTTATGTATTATTTACTAATTTGAATATTTTATGCTCTTATTCTTTACGATTTTAACTTTCACTTTTTATTTCTAGCTTTATTTTCTTCTTTAAATTTCCCCAACTTATTCCTGATACATATTTTATTGATCTACTATTTAGGTATTTTTCATATTTTGCAATATTATTCCATTCTTTTTCTGTTGGAAAAATACCATTCTTTTTTAATAATTCTTTTAATCTATTGTATGCTATCATGTATTCTTTGTATAAGCTATTATTATCATTTGTTTTTTTCATGTTCTTTTCTACATAAAAATTTTCTATTAATTCATCTAACTCCTCACTAATTTTAAGTGCTTTTTTTGTATCAAAACCACTTTTTTCTAATTCTTTATGCAATTTACATCTTAATTCTTCGATTTGCTCCGAAATGTCTTTATAAATCATTTTACCACCTTGTATAGTTCTTTTTCGTCAATATTTAGAGCTATAGCTATCCTTATAATCATTGATAAGCTAGGCTCTTTTTCACCTTTCTCTATGTAATTAAGATGAGATTTTGAAATGCCAGTTTTTTTGGCTAAATCTCCTAAACTGAGATTTTTTTGCTCTCTTATTTCTTTTAGTTTTATTATTATATACATATAACCACCATCTATAGTATCTCTTGCTTTTAAAATAACATACATAATATCCACTATGGTGGAAATGGTATAATTTAATAAAAAAGCTTTGGGGATTTTTTATAATTTTTGTTGGAATTTTTTCATGACTTTAATTTTTTTCTTTTTTGAATAAAATACATAGAATAAAATTTTATTGAGTGAATTTATCATACTATAATTTCTGTAAATTTTCAAGAAAATTCGTTCGTCAAAATTCGATGTTTTATTAGCTTTTACTACAAATTCGTAATTTTAACTATCAAAAAAATAGTGAAAGCGAGATTTTTCTTTCACTTTCACTATTACATATTTTATTTTTCAATATATCCACTTGTTTTTTCTGTATACATATTATCTGTTATAGATTTGTATCTTTCACCTTTGTAATCATCTGTAAATCCATTATATGCTTTATATATATCACCTGTATCTGTATCATACACTCTTTCATATCCTAAAGTTGCGTCACTTTGTTTTTGGCTCATAATATCATAGGATTTTTGTCTACTTTCCCAAGCACTCATATATGAATCAAAAGATTTTTGAATTGAAGCATTTAATGCTAAAGCTTGTTGTGTTTGTGCATTTCCGTTATCTATAGTTTGTTTTACATATGCATCACTAAATTCTATAGAATTAACTGAATCTAATAAGATATCTTTATAATTTATAAATTCATCTTTTTCTGCAGTTATTGCCATTATATCATAAACCATATAATATCCCATATCAACTCCACCATTATATTGATTTCCAAAGTTTACTATTGATGCCATAAACAAGCCTTCACCTTCTTTGGAATTATCTCCTGTAAAAGTTGCTCTTAATACCTTACTATCTAATGCAACACTTTTCATACTTGCACTAGATTCAAATTCCTCTTTTTTAGTAAAATTTGTGAATTTTGGAAACTTCATTGATGAAAAAGATGGTTCAATAGAACTAGCATATGATGTTACTTCATTAAATTTTTTATAAAATCCTTCTGTTGTTGGATTATCTAAAACTACTGCTTCTGTAAAAACCTTATATTGAGGATTATTTCCACTTAAATTATAATAATTTTGCCAAGCACTTTTTTCAGATGCACTTTTTAATAATGGTTGCATTTTTATCATTAAATATACTTGATTATTCGTATTTTGTGGATCATACACTCTTATTGTATAAAATATTCCTGTGCCACCAGTCTCTACAGTCCATCCTTTAGGCTTTTTCATAGTAAAATTATCTGTTTTATATTCTTCTAAAGTTATTTTACTTGCTTCGCTTTCTACTATTTTTACATTATCTGTTTTATTATCTATTTTATTTTCTTTTTTCTCTACATTAATACTTTTATTAGTATTATTTCCGCTTTTCATATTATCACTCCCATTATAATTTACAACTAGAACTATGCTAAGAATAAGAATAATAACTATTGCAACAATTGCTATTATCATCCATATTTTACTTTTTTTTGTCTCTTTCATAAAAATCCTCCTTTATAATTTTATATTTTGAATTTTAACATATAACAATTTATAAATTATATTTTTTACCAATTTTTCCGTGCCTATTTGGTAATTGCTTTTTTCATATATTTATGATATGTTATAATTCAAAAAAAGAATTAATTAGGGGGTTTTTATGAATTTTTATGAACAATTAAACACCTATATAAAACAATTTGAATGCTCTTCTCAAGAACTAGTAAATGCTTCTGGTTTGTCTTCGGCTGTCATCAGTCGATATCGTAATGGCGAAAGGACTCCAAATATTAGAAGTAAACAACTTGAGAACTTAGCTAATGGGTTATATAAAATTAGTTTTAGTAAAAAAATAAATATATCAAAAGAAGAAATTTATAATAATTTATCTAGTTCATTAAGTGATATTACTATTGATTTTGAACAATTAAGTAAAAATTTTAATGAACTCATTTCTACATTAAATATTAATATTGCTGATTTATCTCGATTTATTAATTATGACGCTTCTTTTATTTCCAAAATACGAAATGGTAATAAATATCCATCAAAACCTAAAAACTTTATTGAAGAAGTTTGTACATATATTGTATCAAAATATAAATCTGAAAATGATAAAAAATCTATTTCCATACTTATTAACTGTTTACCCGAAAATTTAAATGAAAAAGGCGGTTATTATTCCTACTTATTAAATTGGTTTTCAACAAACTCATCCACTACTCACAATTATATAGATGATTTTTTGAATAACTTAGATACATTTGATTTAAATGAATATATAAAAGCTATACATTTTGATGAGATGAAAGTTCCTTTTGTTCCGTTTTATAAATCTGTATCAAAGAATTACTATGGTCTAGAAGAAATGAAAAAAGGTGAACTAGATTTTTTTAAAGCAACTGTACTTTCAAAATCTAGTAAATCTGTTTTTATGTGTAGTGATATGCCTATGGAAGATATGGCTGAAGATATTGAATTTGGAAAAAAGTGGATGTTTGCTATTGCAATGATGCTAAAAAAAGGTCTTCATTTAAATATAATTCATAATCTTGACAGACCATTTAATGAAATGATGTTAGGATTAGAAAGTTGGATTCCAATTTATATGACTGGTCAAGTTTCTCCGTACTTTTTAAGAGGTAATTCAAATTCAATTTATTGCCATTTAAATTATGTTTCAGAGTCAGCTGTGCTTACTGGCGAATGTATAACTGGTTATCATAGTAAAGGAAAATATCGATTAATAACTTCAAAAAAAGATATAGAATATTTTAAAACGAAATCGGAATGTTTACTTAATAAAGCAACTGCTCTTATGAATATTTATAAAACCGAATCTCAAAATGCTTTTAATGCGTTTTTGACAACAAGCTCTAAATTACCTGGAAATCGTAGAAGAATTTTGCCTTCATTGCCAATTCATACGATTTCTAAAGATTTACTTATAAAAATTTTAAAACATAATGATATTTCTGATGAAGACATTAATAACATAACTTCAGAAATACATAGTCAAAAAAATATAATTGGAACTATATTAAAAAACAATATTTTTGAAGATGAAATACAAGAAATTTCTAAATCTGAGTTTAACAAAATATCTCCTTTTCTTTGTCTTTCTGATTGTTTTTATGAAAAGAAAATTCATTATACTTATGACGAATATTTAGAGCATTTAAAATTGACAAAAGAATATTCAAAAAATAATTCAAATTATAAGTTAACTATAAATAATGTACATACATTCAAAAATATCCAAGTTTTAATTTTCGAAAAAAATTGGGTTATGATTTCTAAGGCTAATAGTCCTTCTATTCATTTTGTAATTAATCATCCTAAACTTAGAAATGCAATTGAAAATTTTATTCCTCCTGTTGTAGAATAAAAAAACTTTTTATATTAAAAAAATGGAAGTAGATTTTAGCACCTACTTTCATTTTTTTAAGTAAATCCATTGAATAAAACATAAAAATAATATATAATAGTAAAGTACACTAACTATGGGGGTGTAACGGTTTCGACAGTAGTTTAGAAATATAAATAGCGAGTAGTGGATGGTTGCTTTGGCCACTATAAAAAAGCAAAATTAAATATAAACGCTGATAACGAAGAATTAGCATTCGCTGCCTAATTGCAGTGACGTCTTATCTATAATACCCACGGTATAGAATAAGGCGACGAATTAGTGGGAAACGAAACTATTTTTTGCTAAGAAAATAGTGGGATTTTTATAGCTACTTTAAAAATGAGTTTGTTTGTTAACTTATTTTTAGAGGAATAAATAATAACAAACTGCACTCGGAGAAATTTATATGGAAGAGCTATTGGACAGGAGTTCGATTCTCCTCACCTCCACCAAAATTTGAAAAAAGAACAGCTATAATATTAAATTTAGCTGTTCTTTTCTTTTTTATATAAAATTACAAAATATCCAATATCTAAATATGTGACATCTGCTGGTACCATATCTTTTATTGGTCTTAGTTTATCATATCCTATTTTGTCAATTGCTTTAAAAACTTGACTTTTATATTTCATATTAATGTTTTTTTCTAAATCTATATCCAAACCATTTTCAAAATTTGCTAATAAATGATGCTCTATCGTTTGCTTTGTAAAGCCTCTTTCTTTTGCTATTTCCTCAATAGATTTTCCTTCCTTATACATATTGTATGTAATAATTTTTGTATCTATTTTGTCTGATTTTTTTGAACTTGATTTTTTACTTTTTTCTTCATTATTAATTTCTTTATTTATATTATTTTCTAATACATAATTATTAATTGCTAAAATAAAATCTTCTCCATAATTTTCGTATTTATTTACCCCTACACCACTTATTTTAAGCATTTCCTCTTTTGATGTTGGATATTTTTCTGCCATTTGTTTTAGCGATAAGTCTGTAAATACTATGAATGGAGCTATATTATTTTTTTCAGCAACTTTTTTCCTGAGTGCTCTTAATATTTCAAATAAACTAGCATCATAATTTATTTCGTCTTTTTGATTATTATTTTTTTCTTTTTCAATTTTTTCTATTTTTCTCTTTATTAAAACTTGTTTATTTTTAAATAATACTTCATTTGCAGATTTATTTAAAACTAAAATTGGATATTTATTTCCAACACATTCTATATAACCTTCTGTTATTAAAAAATATATTAAATCTTTAATAGTATCTTTTGAATAATCACTCATAATTCCATATGTAGATAAGTTATCAAATCCCATTGCTTTTATTTTTGATGATTTAGAGCCTTTTAATACATCTGTTACTAAACCAGAGCCAAATCTTTCATTCATTCTTTTTATACAAGATAAAATTTTTTTGGAATCTACTGTAATATCTGTTATTTCTGTTTTAGTTAAACAATTACTGCAATTATTACAATTTTCAAACAATGGAATCTCTCCAAAATATTCTAATATATACTTCCTTAAACATCTATCTGTATTGCAATAATCTATTATATCATTTAATTTATCGTATTCAACCTTGTGTCCATTTTCAGATGGTGTTTGCTCAATTAAAAATTTATTTGTAACAATATCACTTCTACTAAATAATAAAATACATTCAGAATTATCTCCATCACGCCCTGCACGACCTGCCTCTTGGTAATAACTTTCTAGATCTTTTGGCATATTGTAATGAATTACATACCTAATATTTGATTTATCAATTCCCATTCCGAACGCATTTGTTGCTATCATTATATTAGTTCGATCAAATACAAAATCATCTTGACTTTTTGCTCTTGCAGATTCATTCATTCCACCATGATATTTTGATACTTTATAACCACATTCAGTTAAATTTTCAAACAAACTGTCTACCAATTTTCTTGTAGCACAATAAATAATTCCTGGAATATCCTTTTGATTTTGCAAGAAATTCAAAATATACTTATTTTTATTTTCCGGAATTTGTACTGAAAATTTTAAGTTTGCTCTATCAAATCCTGTTGTTAATGTGAATGGATTTTGTAGATGTAATAAATTAATAATATCTTCTTTTACAATATTTGTTGCTGTTGCAGTAAATGCAGATACTACTGGCCTTGTTTTTAAATTTACAATTACATTTGCAATTTTTCTGTAGCTTGGTCTAAAATCATGTCCCCATTGAGATACACAATGAGCTTCATCTATTGTAAACATTGATATTTGTAGATTATTTAGTAAATTTAAAAACGCTTCTGATGTTAATCTTTCTGGCGCAACATAAATTATTTTATATACATTGTGCATTATATTATTTATTGTTTGGGAATATTCTGAATGAGATAAACTGCTATTTATAAATGTAGCAGGAATTCCAATTTGATTTAAATTATCAACTTGATCTTTCATAAGAGAAATAAGTGGTGAAATAACAATTGTAACACCAGGAAGAAGCATTGCTGGAATTTGATAACAAATAGATTTACCAGCACCTGTTGGCATAATTCCTAAACAGTCATTTTGATTTAAAATATTATTTATAATTTCTTCTTGACCAGGTCTAAAATTGTCATATCCAAAAAACTTTTTTAATAAATTTTGTGAATTTGTCATAAAATACCTCTTTTCTTTGTTGTTTTGTGATTATATCATTTTTATTTTTGAAAGACAAGAAAATATTTAAAATATATTATAAAAAGGCAGTTATATATAAACTGCCTTTTTTACTTGATATACCAGTTTCCATTATATTGAAATATAGTTTGAGTCTTTAGGGTTTCAACTTCTTTTTTGTCTCCACTAAAAGTTTCAGTTATATTTACTGCATATGCTGAATCTGGTTTTACATCAACCATATAATTCTCTTTAAAATAGTTTTCTAGCTCTGCTAACTGACTTTCGGAACATTGTGTTACATTTGTTATTTTATATGTTAAATTTATATTTTCTCCACATTCATCTTTAAATACATCATAAAATTTATCAAAATCATTTTGTGAAAATCGATTTTTTACATTCATAAATTCAGGATATGCTTTTAGAAAAGCATCTAAATTTTTATTTTGTATTCCATAATAATAATATGATATTGGTATTTCATAATTTTTACTTTTTGAAATGTCTAATCCTTCAAATCCACTATCAATAGTCTTTTTGCTAAAAGCAATCGATTTAAATAATAAAGTTAATGTTACAACTAATATTATAAATATTAACAATATTACAGTTTTTGGTATTAGTATTTCTTTCTTTTTCATTTGTATAATCATCTCCTCATGTATTATGCTATCATATTTACAAATTTAGTGCAATAAAAAATACAGTATATTATAAAATATACTGTATTCATATAAAATATTTTATTATTCTGGTTCTACTAAACCAAAGTTAACTCCATCTTTTAATTTAAAAATTACATTAACTTCTTCTGTGTCAGCATTTACAAATGTTAAAAACATATTTTTTGAATCTTGCAATTTTAATTTTGCATCTTCAACACTCATTGGTCTTACTTCGTAGTATTGAGTTTTTAATACCTCTTTTTCTACTTGATGACTATCTTCATTAAAGCTTATAATTTCATAATCTTTAATTGATTCTGAAGTCATTTGTTTTTCTTTTTTAGTTTTCATTTTTCTTATTTGACCTTCTACAATATCAATATCTTTATCTATAGATGCATATAAATCTTTTTGCTCTGATACTGCTCTATAAATATTACCATTTATATTTGTAGAAATTTCGGCAACTTGTGTGTTTCCTTCAGTTCTAATTGTTGCTTTAATATCTAATTCATCTTCTGTATATTTTTGTAGTCTTTCACACTTTTTTTCGACATACTCTTTGATTGCCTCTGTTGCTTTTAAGTCTTTTCCTGTTATTTTAATGTTCATAAAACCACTCCTTCCATAGTATCTTTTGTTTTGTAATTGCTGTAAGTTCATTATATATTTTTTTATAAAATATTTCAAGTAAATTCCAATTTATTTCATTAAATTGTGAAATATCGCAATTTTGTTTTGCATTTGTATGAATTATATGATATAATATGTAAACTAAAGGAGGTTGTAATTATGGATAGACAACTTGTTCTTTTAAATAATCCTTCACAAATGATTAATAAAGAAACTATAAATAAATTGATTGTGGAAATTAATAAACTTAATATTAATAAAACAATGAAACAAATTTTATTAATAGCTTCGCTAAATTTACTTTCATCTGTAAAAACAACAAAGGGATTAATTTATCAATTAGAATCTTTTAGAAATCAGGGAAAAATTTATCCTGAAAAAACAAGAAGCAAATATATTAATAATATTATAAAAACAATAAAATCACTTTCAATATCTGATTTAACTAATACAATAAACAATTTGATTAATTTTTTAACAACAAATAATGTTGTAATTAAAATTTAACAATAAAAATAGAATTCAGTTATATGTTTTAACTGAATTCTATTTTTTATTTTTCTTTTATTATATTTAACAATTGCTCTTTATTTTCCATTATTGCCTTGTATCCAATATCTATGCATTTATCAATATCGTCAATTTCCATTAGACTTGTTCCTTTTGCATCTATTTCGATTGCTATAGTTGCTTCTTTTTGTGCTTCTATTACATCTTTTAGTGAGAATATATCTACAGTCCTTAGTATTATACTTAATATATTTTGATTTTCTACATCATAATCATCAAGTTTAAAACTTAGACCTATTGTAACATCTGCCCCCATATCTTTTAGAACCTTTACTGGAAGATTATCTTTTGTTCCTCCATCTATAAAATTATATTTGCCAAATTTGCTAGTTGTAAAAATTCCAGGAAACGCCATACTTGATCTTACAGCTTTTCCTAATGGTATATCATATATATAATCAATTTTTTCATTTTTTAAATTATAATTTTTTGACATAAAAATACATTCTTTTGTAGATATTGTATCCACTGTTGCTATTGCAAGTGGTATTTTAATTTCATTTATATTTTTATAATTTTTTTCTTCTGCTGAGGTTTGTATTAAATTTTCAACTCGCTCTCCAGAAATTAAGCCTTCCAATTTTAATTGTTTTTTTGTTATATATGTTCCAACTGAAGATATTATTGGCTTTTTTGGTATTTTAACTAATTCCTTGTATGATTCATATATAATTTTTTTCATTTCCTCCGGTGCACAGCCAATTGAATATAAGACTGCTGCCATACTTCCAGAGCTTGTACCAGAAATATAATCAATTTGTATTCCTAGCTCTTCAAAAGCTTTTAATGCTCCAATGTATGCTACTCCTTTTAATCCTCCGCCTGCTAAGGCAACTCCAACTTTCATTATTTTCCTCCGTATTATTATTCGATGCTTTTTATTATACAGCTTTATAATTATTTTGTCTATATTATTTCCAATCTGTCATTTTTTGTTTTCTTGACATTTTATCTTTTAAATTCATGTTTTGCATTCTAGCTTTTAAAAGTTCTTTTCTTCCTTCTGCACTTTTTGTATATATTAGCTCTACTTTACCTATTGCTTTTGACCATAAATCTGCAAAACTTTGTGCATTTTCTTTATTGTTAGAAAATATTTTTGGTATATTATAATATCTTGTTAAATTATTTCTTTTAGTAGATATTATGTATCTTTGACTTTCTGTTTTTGAAAAAATTTCTGTTAAACAAGTTATAAATAAATTACTTTCTTGCAATGATGCCCCTTCTATCCAAGCAGATACTCTTCCATTGTTGTTTTGAGTTTTAATTTTAATTTTTGATGCTGATGTTTTCACATTTTTAGTTCGTATAAGTTGATTTAATAAAATTTCTGATATTGCTTTTACAGTAGATTCTGGGGTTGATAATTGTTTTATTTTTTTAGCTTTGCATGCTATATAAATAACAAATCCTAATTCAACAAAAAATGTTAGTATTCTCGGAATAATACCTATTATTAAAATTAATAACAATACAATTGCTATTATAATAGCCCTAATAAACGCCTTAGATACAAGCCAGTCTGATGTAAAAGGCTCTACTTCTTCAATTTCTAGCTCTTCTGTCATTTGCATATTATCAGTTTTATTTTCAACAGCATTTTGCCAATTATTAAACATTTTTGCTCTATCATTAGAATTGGTTATTATATAATTATTCAAATTTTGAACCTTTTCCTGTGTATATGGACCATCAAAATTTCCTAATCGATCTAATCCACTTGATACATATGAATTGTTATAGCCAATTCCAGTAAAAGATTCAAACCTTCTTTTTAATAAGTTTAAATCTGCATTTTCAATTGAAGAATCACCATTAATATTGTCACAAACACATACTAGATGCCAAATATTTGCAGTTTTATGTGGATTTGAATTTACTCTTATAGCTCTTCCTCTCATTTGATTTGAAAGCATATATGAACCTACAAAAGTAGCTAAAATTAAACTATTTATACTAGGCTCATCCCAACCTTCTCCTAATAACGATTTTGTTCCAACTATCAAGTTAATTTCTCCAACTTCAAATAATTTAGAAATACAATTCATTACATCATTTCTCATCTTTTCTGGCATAGACACTTCTATATAGTTTTCATTCATTTCAAATGGTTTAAATTTTAATTTATCAGCATTAAGCTCTCTTGAATAGCAAAGACCATATAAATTTTCTGCTTTAGATTTAGGTATTACAAATAAACTACCAGTAAGAATAGCTATATTTAAATTTGGATGCTCTTTTGTTAATATTTTGAATATAGGTAATACACCAATTTTATCAATTTCGATATCCTCTGTTGTTATGTATTCTTTTCGTATATAATCAGTTAAAACAACCATTCTCATATCATTTTTTAGATTATTTAACTCAACATCTACAATTTTTGAAATACTATTTAACTTTCCTAAACTATTAACAAAATATTTTTGGATATTTTTATTATCAATTAATGAAACATTTCTTTTTTCTATTGCACCAATTTGATTTAATTTTTGTTCATATTCTGATAAGATCTCTTCAAATTGTTCATAGCTTTTTCTATCAACAACGAAAACATTTTTTAATAATATTTCGAACCATGATAAATCGAATTTAGGTATTTTGTCATTATGACCCAATACTTTCACATTTGCATTTGTTAATGGTTTATTTGAAGCATTTAAAAATACTAACATACTACTATAATACTCTGGATTTTCTAATATTTCTTCATCACATTCGTATGGTGTTCTTATAAATTTGTGATTATATATCGCATTTATAAAATTTTCATCATTTTTCATTTCATCTACTAAAGTTTTCAATCTCATATCATATTTTTTTATTTTTGTAATTTCATCTTCTGTTGGATAATTGAAATATATATAATCTTGATGTGGACATAAATTCTTTGCTTTTACTAGCTCTGGTACAGATATTTCTGCATCAATTTCACCACATAATGATACATAATTTGCCCAAATATTTGGCTCTACATCATATGGTGGTGTTGCTGTTAGTGCTATTAATTTAATGTCATTTAAAGCTGTGACGACATCATTCAAACTTTTCCACCACTCACTTTTTAAGTGATGTGCTTCGTCTAAAACTAATGTTGTTATTTTTTTCTTTTTTAACTCATTTATAATATCATATGAGGCAATTTCTTCTGATGTTGCAGATTCTTCTTCTTTGTCTATCACATCATCAGTATCATCAGTTGTTGCTCTAATTTTCTTTCTTTTATAAGCGTAATGTAATGCTTGATATGTAACTACATTAAAAAATTTTAGATTATAGATGTCTGTACTTATCCAATCTGGTATTTCCTTTAAATCAGTAAAACTTGATATAAATTTTGTTATCCATTGTTTTTTTATTGTTACTGTTGGTGCAAAAATTATTACTGGATTTCCAAGTCTTCTTGCTAGCTCAAGACCTAATATTGTTTTTCCTGAACCTGGTGCTGCTACAATATTTATTTTTCCATCACTTAAAAATTTATTGGATTCTTTTAATACTCTATCCTGATATGGCCTCCATGGATATTTAAATTTTATAGTATTGTTAAACATTTCTTCATCTCCTAAATTAAGTTTAAAATTATTCTAACAATTATGTAACTAATTGTCAATTATAGAAAAACTATCATAAAAACCGATTATTATTTTCAGTTTTTATGATAGTTTTTTATAAATATTTTTTTAAAGTTTCTACACTATCTTCTTGCATTGCTATAAAATCATTTAATATTTGTCTTACATTTTGGTTTAGCATTCCGTTTTCCTGATTTTGATTTTGCAATCTTACACCTTCTATTATCCCCATGTTTGTTCCTTGCATTAATAGTTCTGATATTTTTTCATTGCTTTGGTCTGTCATTGTTTTCATTTGTATTCCATACCATGTCATTGCTTTGTTCATTGCATTTGTTGTATGTGGAGCTTTTATTGAAAAGTTTTCATATTCTTGACCAACCCTTTGTGATATATCTTTGTATTTTTTATATTCTCCATCTAAAACTTTTTTGAATGTTTGGTCTTCTACTTTGTCATATACGAACATTATTGCATCCATTCCCATTGTTGCACCTTTGTTGATTTCATCTAAGACATTTACATTATTATCCATACTATTCCTCCTGATTATTATTTTAAAATTAGTATGTGTATATTTTTTCTATTTATTCATAAAATTTAATTATAATTTTATTGTAATTTGTGTATTTTTTTGTTATAATTTTAGCATACCGTTATGGTTTCATTATTGCTTACGTTATTCCGCTTTGGAAATTAAAAAATTTTTTAGCTAATATATGAAACCTTACCAATTGGTAAATTCTTGTAAAGGAGGTATCAATCATTGTATGATTGATATAATTGTTACACCAATTAACAATCAATACAAGCTTATAGTACAGTACAATAAGAAATCTGCTAACGAATTGCGGGGCGAAGAGAAATCTTTTGCTGAAAAATTCTCTAAGGAAACCTATATTGGATTAAAATTCGTTCATGGTAATGAGCGTACCTTTCAAAATGGTATATTTTCCAGTATTAGCGACCTTTCTTTGCATGAAATTAATTATTTGCTTACTACTCTGCTCTGTATTGCGTCAGATTTGAATGAAAATGCTGCAGTTTATTACGAAAAAATCGATATCACTGATTCGTATAAGAATTATGGATTTTCTCCTTTGTCGTATTGAATAAACAGTTTTCTCATTCATGTAACAAAAACAGCTAGCTATTTATAGCCGGCTGTTTTCATTTTTAAGAAAAAATTCTTTTAGTACATTACTTTCATTAAAAACAAACCACTTGGTGGTAGTGTTTTTCCCGATTTTTTTCTATCTCCATCTTTTATTATTTCTGGTATTTTTTCTGGTTTTATTTTGCCTAATCCAACATCAACTAATGTTCCAGCAATTATTCTAACCATATTATATAAAAAGCCATTTCCTGTTAATTCAATATAAATTCTATTTTCTGGACCCTGTAGAACCTCTGCTAAATATATTTTTCTTACACTACTTTTACTACTCGTACCACTTGCTTTGAAAGCTTTAAAATCATGTTCACCTTCAAAATATTTAACTGCTTTTTGCATTGCTTTTATATCTAATTTTACAGGCATATGATATTCGAAATTTCTGTAAATTGCACTTTCACATTGATTATTGTTTATAACATATCTGTAAGTTTTTCTTTTACATGTATACCTACTATGAAATCTCTCATCAACCTCTTCTGCCTTTTTTATTCTAACAGATCTTTTTAATTTTGTATTAATCGCCAAAGCAAATTTTTCAATAGGAATGCTCATATTATTTGTTTTAAAATTAGCAACTTGACCTAAAGCGTGAACTCCTGCATCTGTTCTACCAGATGCAATTAAATCTATATTTTCTTCACCAGTAATTAACTCAATTGCTCTTTCAATTTCACCTTGTATATTTAATTTATTAGGCTGTTTTTGCCAACCATTAAAATCTTTTCCGTCATATTCTATTGTTAATCTTATATTTCTCATCTTTTATACTCCATTTCCTGTGTCAATATGGTTGTCAATGATTGTCAATGGGGACGGTTCTTTTTGACAACTTTATTGTCGTTAAAGACAAAGCTTTTGACAACATTTATTCGTTCTCCAATGTCACAAATATGTTATTTTAAATGTTCACCACAATATGTGTCAAAAAGAACCGTCCCTATTGACAACCTATTGGCACCTTTTTCCAAAAAATGGGAAAAGAGAACCGTCCCCTTTTCCCATTTCCTATTATTTTTTGCTTTTTATTTTTTGTGTTATTTTTTTTACTTTATTTTGTTTGGTGTTATATTTTTCTGCGAAGTCTTTTATTAGGATTTGTTTTAAAGTTTCTTCTTTTATATCTACTAATAAAACTCCATTTCTTGCAAGAGAAATTTTACCGGTTTCTTCTGATACTACTATTGCAACACTGTCGGATTCTTTTGAAATTCCGAGTGCAGCTCTGTGCCTTGTTCCTAGTTCTTTTGCTATATCTTGGTCACTTGCAAGTGGTAATATACATGCTGCTGCAGTAATTCTGTTTGCTCTAATTACAACTGCTCCGTCATGTAATGGTGTATTTGGAACGAAAATATTAACTAATAATTGTGGTGATATTTCAGAATTAATCATAACACCGGAATCTATTATTTCCGTTAATTTTATGTCTTTTTCTAATACAATTAATGCACCAGTTTGAGATTTAGCAAGTTCGTTTACGGCAATGACTATTTTATAAATATCTTCTTTTGTTTGAACATATTTATCTTTTTCTATTCCTATAAATCTAGTTAATTTATTTGAACCAAGTTGCTCTAAAGCTCTTCTAAGTTCTGGTTGGAAAATGACAATTAAAGCAATCACTCCATATGATAAGAATGATGTTAGTATATAATTAATAATTGTCAATTGTAAAACAGAGCTTAGTGCTGTTAAAAGAATATATAATAAAATTCCTTTTAACAATTGTCTAACTCTTGAGTCTTTTGAAAACTTTATAAATTTGTATACTAAAAATATCACAATTGCAATATCTAATATCATAGGTATTAACTTAATTGGATATTTATATAATTCACCCATATAATTTAATATGTGCTCTTGATAATATGTATTAAAATTTATTTTTAAATTATCAAACATACCATCCCTCCATTTTCAAAATTATAGCTTATTTTATAAATAATTAAAAAGCAGTCCTTTAGAAATCTAATTTAAATTGTTTTTATTAATTTAAATTAGTAAAATTTAAAGACTGCTTTTTATTTAATTTATTATAAAAATTGCCTATAAATTTCTATTTTATTAAATAAGCTACTACTGTAAATGCTAAAGATGCTACCATTAAAAATGCTAGTATTCCAGCTACAATTCTTACGCCTATTCCATTTCCTGAATTATGTTGTCTTGTTTTTTCTACTTTTTCTTTCATACTTAACTCCTCCTTAGTTAAATTTCATAACTAATATTATGTTATCACAAAAAAATACATTTTTCAACAAAATTTTAAAGATTTATAGTAAAGTATAATCTTTGCTATAAATCTTTAAAATCCTAATCAATAAATTTTTTATTAAGTGTATTTATTTATTTTGCTAATTTTATTTTCTTAATTTTACTCCACATTTACTTTCTACTGTTGTTATTATTTTTTCAAATATACTATTTACTTCTTCATCTGTTAGTGTTTTTTTGCTATCGTTGAATGTTAGTGCATATGCTATTGATTTTTCGTTTTCTCCAACATTTTCACCTGTGTATATATCAAAAACTTCTATATTTGTTAATAAGTTTCCTCCAGCTTTTTTTATTGTTGTTTCTATTTGTTTTGATTGAACATCTTTATTCATTACAAAAGCTACATCTTTTTTGATATTTGGGAATTTTGATATTTCTTTGTATTTTAAATTTCCTACTCTTTTTGATAATAATTTATCTAAGTTTATTTCAAATACATATACCGCTTCTTTGCATATTGAAGGATGTAGTTTGCCTATAATTCCAACTGTATCTGCATTTACTGATATTTCGGCTGTTTGTCCTGGGTGGAATTCTGCTGGAATATTTTTTGGAATTATGAAGCTATATCTATTTTCATATCCTAAATAATCTAATAAATCTTCTATTATTCCTTTTACGATATAAAAATCTACATTTGCTTTATTTCCTAATCCTAAATAATACTCACCTGTCATTAAACCTGCTAATTTTTGATTTTCTCCGTATTGTTCACCTTTTTTGAAAAAACCTTTTCCTATTTCAAATATAGACACATCTTTATTGTAATGAGCTTTATTATATTCGTAAGTTCTTACCATAGATGGAATTACACTATATCTTAATGTGTCTCTTTCTGGTGTTAGTGGATCTAATAATTTTAATTCTTCAAATTCGTCTGCCACATATTTGTGAACTTCTGATTGTGGAATTAAAATATATGATAATGTTTCATTTAAACCTAAAGAAACCATTTTTGCTCTTATATCTCTTGTTGTTTTATCATATGTTCCAGATTTCATATTTACAACAGGTAAAATTCCTTCAATATTATCAACACCATATATACGGCTAACTTCTTCAATTAAATCTTCTTTAATTGAAATATCTAATCTTCTTGATGGAACTGTAACAGTTACAGATTCATCATTTTGAATATATTTGAAATCTAATTTTCTAAATACATCAATTATATCTTCTTTTGAAATTTCTGTTCCTAATAAATCGCAAACATCTTTATATTTTAAGTCAATTACTTTTTCTTCTTTTTCTGTTTTATCATATTTGCACATACCTGATTCAATTGTTGCATCTGCATATTGCTCTAATAATTTGCAGGCTCTTTCTATTGCCATGTATGTTCTATTTGGATCTATACCTTTTTCAAATCTATTGCTTGCTTCACTTCTTAATATTTTTTTAGATGTTTTTCTTACTTTAACAGAATCAAATATTGCTGATTCTATTACTACATTTTTTGTTGTATTTTCAACTTCTGTTGAAAGTCCACCCATTACACCTGCAAGACCTATTGCTTTTTCTCCATTTGAAATTACTATATCGTTTTCATCTAAAGTTCTTTCTGTATCATCTAATGTTGTTAATTTTTCTCCATTTTCAGCCATTCTTACTTGTAGACAATTTCCCAGTCTATCTGCATCATAAAAATGTAGTGGTTGTCCTAGTTCAAGCATTACATAGTTGCTTATATCTACAACATTATTTATTGGTCTTATTCCACAAGCCATTAATCTATTTTTTATAAATGCTGGACTTTCTTTTATTGTTACATTTAATGCTTTTTTTGCTAGGAATAATTTACAGTTTTCTGTTTTTATATCGATTTTGAAATTATTGTTTATGTCTTCTCCTGATTCTGAATGTGATAAATCTACTGTTTTTACTTTTTTGTCATATATTGCTCCTAATTCATATGCCATTCCTAATATGCTTAATAAGTCTCCACGGTTTGCTGTTAGTTCAAAATCTATTACTCCATCATCCATTTGTAAATATTTGGCTGGGTCTTCACCAACTACTGCATCATCGCCTAGTTCACATATTCCTTCTTTGTCTGCTTGTGTTAGGAACTTTCCATCTATTCCTAGCTCTGCTAGTGAACACATCATTCCGTTAGATTCTTGTCCACGAATCATACCTCTTTTTATTGTTACATCTCCTGGTAGCTCTGCTCCTACTTTTGCTACTATTACTTTTAGTCCTGCTCTTACATTTGGTGCTCCACATACTATGTTTAGTACTTCAGTTCCTATGTTTACGGTGCATATATGTAGGTGATCTGAATCTGGGTGATTTTCGCATGTTAGTACTTGGCCTATGATTAGGTTTGTTCCTCCTAGGAATTTTTCTGCTGAGTCATATTCGTTTCCTACTCGTGTCATGTCTTCTGCTATGTTTTTTAAATCTATGTCATTTATGTCTATGTAATCTTTTACAAAGTTTGTACTTAGTTTCATAATTTTTCTTCCTTTCTTTTTTAATTATCTTCTTGCGAATTGGTTTAAGAATTTTATGTCGTTTGAGTATAGTAGTCTCATGTCTGGTATTCCGAATTTGAACATTGCTAGTCTGTCTATTCCTGTTCCGAAGGCGAATCCACTGTATTGGTCTGGGTCATAGCCGTTCATTTTTAGTACATTTGGATGTACCATTCCTGCTCCTAGTACTTCTATCCAGCCTGTTTTTTTGCATAGTGGGCATCCTTTTCCTCCGCATTTGAAGCATGTTACATCTACTTCGTATGATGGCTCTGTGAATGGGAAGTAGCTTGGTCTGAATCGTAGCTCTGTTTTTTCTCCTAACATTTTTTTCATGAATACTTCTAGTGTTCCTTTTAGATTTGCTAGTGATACATTGTTTTCTTTTTTGTCTATTACTAGTCCTTCTACTTGGTTGAATTGGTGTGAATGTGTTGCATCATCTTCTCTTCTGTATGTTTTTCCTGTGCATATCATTCTTATTGGTTTGTTTCCGCCATATTCTAACATTGTTCTTGCTTGTACTGCTGATGTTTGTGTTCTTAATAAGTAGTTGTCTGTTATATAAAAGCTGTCTTGCATGTCTCTTGCTGGATGTCCTTCTGGTAGGTTTAGTCTTGCAAAACAGAATTCATCTGTTTCTAGCTCTGGTCCTGATATTACATCATATCCCATTGATACGAATAGATCTTCTATTTCTTCTATTACTATATTCATTGGGTTTTTGCTTCCTTTTTTTACTTTTTTCCCTGGAAGTGTTATATCTATTGTTTCTGCTGATAATTTTTTATTTAATTCTATTTGTTTAAATTCTAATTCTTTTTCTGATATTAATTTTTCTAGTTCGTCTCTTACTTCATTTACTAAGCTTCCTATTACTGGTCTTTCTTCTGGTGATAGTGCTCCCATACCTCTTAATACAGATGTTAATTCACCTTTTTTTCCTAAAAATTTTACTTTAGTTTCGCCTAGTGTTTTTAAATCTGAAGATTTTTTTATTTCTTCAATTGCTGTTTGCTTGATTTGTTCGATTTGGTCTTTCATAAAAATTTTCCTCCTTTTTATTTTTGGTACCAGTTTTGTAAGAGACGTGTAGGAAGTTTTTTTGTGTCAATGGGGACGGTTCTTTTTGACACATTTACTATTATCTCTTGGCTTTATGAATTATTCGTAGAAATGTGTCAAAAAGAACCGTCCCCATTGACACACCCATTGACATCAAAAAAGAACCTTCTGACGCAACTCTCACAAACAAAAAAACTATTCAATCCTTAATAGGACGAATAGTTTCGTGGTACCACCTAAATTTATATATAATTTTATTATATACCTTGTTATAGTTTTAACGGTTCAACCGTATATGCCTACTATTGTTTCAACATATAACCTAAAAAGTGAAATTTCGTACATTTTTATTTTTGAGCTCTCAGCTTGTGCTCAATTCTCTGTAAAATATTTTTATTATGTACTACTTTGCTTTTTAATTGGCTTAATATGTTAACTATATTATCATATATTTTGATTTCTTTCAATAGTTGATTGAAAATTTTTTATGATTTGTGTCAATGGGGACGGTCCTTTTTGACACCTTTGCAAAGCCATCCCCACTTTTATCCTTTTTTTAAATTTGCATTTTCGGTAATTTCTAAAGTTAATCCTTTTGATTTTGCTTTTTCAATTAAATAATCTAATTTTGCTTGTTCTGCTTTTACTGTGTATAAAAAATAATCTATTAATTTTCCGTCAGCATATTCATAATTTATTGATGCTTCTTGGATGCTTTTTTTTGTTTGTAATATTGTTAACATTAGCTCTTTATCTTTTTCAGCCTCTGTTTTTTCTTCTATTATTGTTTCCTTTTCGTATTGTGCTTTCATAGACTCGTCCTCCATATTTATGTATTTGCTAATATTATATTCAGTTGCTTATGTTATTATGATAATTTTCGTCTTTCAAAAAATTTGTTATTAAGATTTATTTTTTCAATTTTTTTTATTGTTTTATATTTTTCTACAAGAAAAAAAGCCCTACGCACAAAGTGCATAGGGCCACCATTTAGAAATTCAATTGATTATTCAAGCTTTTTTATACTTCACAGCATTTGGATTAGTAATTCTAATCTCATTAACTCCTCCACCTTTGCTGTGGTCAGTGGCAAGAATTTCTTTTTCAAAGATTGCTCTTTCTTGCAAAAGAACTTTCTTATTTGGCTTTGGATTGTGTTTCCTCTGCCAATAATCAAGATGAATGTTCTTTGGTAAATTCACTTCAATAAGTGTAATATCACCATTGTACCCGTAGATTCTAAGGCTAACTATCAATCCTGACAGCTGACATTCCTCAACAAAGGGCGTTTCAATTACTACATATTGTTCACTCATAACTGCTTTTTCAATTTCCTGAGCAAACATTTTGGTAGTTGCAAGAACATACTTCTCTTTTCCCATTTTTGTGGGAATTGAATTTCCGATTCTTTCATAGGAAATGTACTTTCCATTGCACACTTTTAACAATCTGCGAGCAATAGAAGATTTTCCGCAAGTGGTTGGGCCACAAATTATTATTATTGCCTTTCCACTTGGAATTTGAACAATTTGTTGTTCCATCAAAAACTCCTCTCTTGGATTCTTGGTTTATAACGTGCATTTCATATTATAACAAGAAAATAGCATAAAAGCAAATAAAATATATTACTTTTATGCTATTTTTTAATTCTAAAATATTTACTATTTAACTAACGATATTTGGGAATCTTTATATTATAATCGATTTTTAGTGATTATTAATTTTTATTCATTAATTATTTTTTCTATTGAATTTGCTCTCATTTCTTTTATAATTTTGCAACTTTCATCAAGTTTTGCTTGCTCTTCATCTGTTAAATCTAAGTTAACAACTTCTCTTATACCATCTGAACAAATAATCGCTGGAACTCCAATGTATATATCATCTTGTCCGTATTCTCCATCTTTTAAATATGCTGATACAGTTAATATTCCATGTTCATCTTCTAAAATTGCTTTTACTAATCTGCTTAATGCTACACCAATTCCATAGTATGTTGCTTTCTTTTTGTTAATTATTTCATATGCTGCGTTTACAACATCTTTGTGAATTTTTTCTAAATCGTCCATTGGGTGATTATTATCTTTCATTACATCAGATATTTTTTTGCATCCTACATATGCATGATTCCATGGAACAAATGATGAATCTCCATGCTCTCCCATTACATATGCATGAATATTTTTGCTTGATACATTTAAGTATTCTGCCATTATATAACGTAATCTTGCTGTATCTAATACTGTTCCTGAACCAATTACTTTGTTCTTTGGTAGTCCTGAAACTTTAGCTACAACATATGTCATTATATCAACAGGGTTACTTGCTACAACAATTACGCCATTAAATCCACTTGCCATAATGCTTTTTGTTATACTTTTCATAATTTTTGTATTTGTTTCTGTAAGCTCTAATCTTGTTTGACCTGGTTTTTGTGCAATTCCTGCTGTTATTACAACAACTTCTGCATCTTTGCATTCATCATAGTCTCCAGCTTTTATAACCATTTTTTGTGGTGCAAATGGTAATCCATGAGATAAATCCATTTCTTCTCCGATTGTTTTGTCTTTATCTATATCTATTAATATTAGTTCGTTTACTCCTCCTCTGTTTAGCATAGCATATGCCATACTCATTCCTACAAATCCAGTTCCTACTAAAACAACTTTTCCTTTTTTCATATTTATTCCTCCTTGCATATTATTTTTGCAGTCTTAATTATATACCTTATTTTGGAATATTTAAAGTTTTTACATAAAAATTTTTAAAATTATAAGTAATATCACTCCTGGAATTCCTAAAAATCCAGAACATAATATCGTCAACCAGTTAAGTCCTATGTGAAAATTAAATCCGCTTCCAATAATATTTATTACATATATTAATATTCCTCCTATAATGGAATTTATTACTAATTTAAAGATTTTTTTAATTGGAAGTAAAAAGAGCTTTCCTATAATTAAGATTAATATTATACATCCAATATAAACTAAAAAAGCATACTCGCCCACATAAATCACCTCTTTATTATGTATGAGATTTATGGACAATTATGCTTTTTTTATTATTTAAAATTTATTCTTGAGTTAGAACTGCTATAGCGCATTTTATGCCATCAACAGCAGCAGACATTATTCCTCCTGCGTATCCAGCTCCCTCTCCACATGGATATAATCCTTTTATGTTTGATTGTTTATTTTCATTTCTTGTTATTTGTACTGGTGATGAGCTTCTTGTTTCTACTCCTGTTAATATTGCATCTGGATGTGCAAATCCTTTTATTGATTTATCGAAATATTTTATACCTTCAACTAGAGTTTTTGATATAAAGTCTGGCAATATTTCATTTAAATTTGAAAGCGTTACTCCTGGCTTATATGTTGGTTTTATTTCACCTATATGTGTAGATTTTACATTGTTTTCAAAGTCTTCAAATCTTTGTATTGGTGCATTATAATTACTTCCTCCTAACTTAAATGCTTTTTGCTCCAAGTCTTTTTGGAAGTACATTCCTTCTAGTGGTGATTCACCTTTAAAATCATTTGGTGTTACATTAACTAGAACTGCACTATTAGCATTTTCACCATTACGTGCATATACGCTCATTCCGTTTGTTACAATAGTTTCCGGTTCACTTGATGATGCAATTACTGTTCCTCCTGGGCACATACAAAATGTGTAGCATGAACGATTTTCTCCATGATATGCCATTTTATATTCTGCTGGTGGTAGTTTTAATTTCGTAATTTCTCCATATTGTGATTTATTAATCATGCTTTGTTTATGCTCTATTCTAACTCCAATAGAAAAGTTTTTCTTTTCCATTTTTACGCCTTTTTCGTATAATTTTTCAAATGTCGATCTTGCGCTATGTCCTATTGCTAAAATTACCGTATCTGTTTCTATTCTTTTGCCACATATAACAGCTGTTACTTTTGAATTTTCAAACTCAAAGTCTGTTACTTTTTCATTAAATAAAAATTCTCCACCTAGCTTTATTATTTCATTTCGCATATTTCGTATGATATTTATTAAGTTATCTGTTCCTATATGTGGTTTATTTATATATAAGATTTGCTCTGGTGCTCCAAAATTATAAAACTCTTTTAAAACAATTTTGCATAAAGGATTATGAATTCCACTTGTCAATTTACCATCAGAAAAAGTACCTGCTCCTCCTTCTCCAAATTGAACATTTGATAATGTATTTAGTTTTCCTGTTTTTTGAAATTCTTCAACATCTTTTTTTCGTTCGTCTACAGTTTTTCCTTGCTCAATTATTATTGGTTTTATACCATTTTGAGCTAATGTTAATGCTGAAAATAGACCTGCAGGTCCAGCTCCAATTATAACTGGTCTTTTTGAAGATTTTCTATTTACAATGATTTTAAAAGGTTCTTCTTTTTTTACAATTTGAACATTTTTTATTTTATTTTCATTTTTACATTCAAGCTCTATTGAATAATTATAAAATATATCAGCTTTATTTCGTGCATCAATTGATTTTTTTATTATTCTTCTTTCAGTTACATCGTTTTTGTTGATTTTATATTTTTTATAAATCTTTTCAAATAATTCGTCATCAGATAAATCTGCTTTTATTTTAATATTTGTTATTTTAATCATTACATATTCCTCTTATTTATTTTTTGAATATTATATTATAAAATTATGTAAAACACAATATTTATAATATAATATCTTAGGAACTGCTACTAAAAACTTAAATTGCAACTATTTATTTTCTTTTACATAATAATGTCTTATAGGTTTTAAATTATCATCTAATTCATAACAAATAGGATTTCCAGTTTGAATTTCTAATTTAATTACATCTTCATCACTTATGTTATCTAAATACTTCATCAAACCTCTTAAACTATTTCCATGTGCAACTATAATAACATTTTTTCCATTTTTTATATCTGGTTCAATATCTGATTTCCAATATTCTGTTACTCTTTTTATTGTGTCAATTAAATTTTCTGTTTTAGGTAATTCATCTTTTGTTAAATCTGTATATTTTGGATCATTTCCAGGATATCTTTCGTCATTTTCATCTAATTCAGGTGGTCTTACATCTGTACTTCTTCTCCAAAGTAAAACTTGCTCATCGCCATATTTTTTTCTTGTTTCATCTTTATTTAAACCTTGTAGTGCACCATAATGTCTTTCATTTAATTTCCAACTTCTTTTAATTGGTATATTCTCTTCACCCATCTCTTTAAGAATAAAATCCAATGTATTTTCTGCTCTTTTTAAGACTGAAGAATATGCCAAATCAAAATGATATCCTTTATTTTTTAATGCAATTCCTGCTTCTTTAGCTTCTTGAATTCCTTTTGGTGATAATTCTACATCTGTCCATCCTGTAAATCTATTTTCTAAATTCCACTCACTTTGTCCATGTCTAACTAATACTAATTTTATCATAAAATACCTCCAATTTTCTGGGACGGTCCTTGGTCTATTCTTTTCAAGATCCATTTTCCCTTTTTTTTTTGAGGACCGTCCCATTATTTTTCAATGACCGTCCCCATTTTTTGGTTGTTATTCGTTTGCTTTTAAGCTTGTGACCATGTCTATACTTTTTACTTTTTTTGATAGCACTTTGTTTACTACCCATGATACTATGTATGTTCCTAGTATTGCATATAGATATGACACAAAATTTATTTTTGCACTAAAGTCATAATTATCTCCAAGTGCTGCTTTGAAAATATAATCTGTCATTATAAATCCTAGTGGTAAACCTAGTATTATTGCAACAATTGTAATCCAAATATTTTGTTTTATAAATATCTTTTTTATTTGTTTATCTTTAAAACCTAATACCTTTAATGTTGCAAATTGATATTGTTTTTCACTAAAGGATAATATTCCTAAATTATATATAATAACAAAACCTAGTATTGCCGAAACAAGTATTAATATAACAATCATCATCTTCATTGTTTGTAACATACTTTGCATTCCTTGTTTTAATGTTTCAATACCTTGAATTGTTTTTACACCTTCAATTTCTGTAGTGTTACTTAAATCATAATTCGTATATACTGAATCAGCCTTATATGTTAAACCTAATTCTTCTGCATATTTTCTTGTCATAGTAAGAGATTGACTTTGTGGGTCACGGTTTAATCCAACAATTTTGGTTGTATACCATTTGTCATTACCAAATACATGCCATGTTATTTCATCGTCAACATTTAAATTTAATTTATTGGCTAATTTTTCTGTAACATATACTCCTCCATCTTTTAATTCAATTATTTCTTTTTTATGTCCAGTTGTCTTTAAAACTTCTTTTGCATCATTTATTGTAATTGAATTAGCTTCTTTAGAATCATCACTTTTTTTTATTTCAATTCCTAAAGTTTGACTTGTTTGATTTCCATATTCATTAATTATTTTATCATATTGTTCATTAGTATAATCATCTTCAAGTGTAAGTTTATATTTAAATTTATAAAGATCATCAAATTGCCAATCTAAATATGAATTCATTGTATCTAGCATTCCAAATGCACAAACGATAAGCATTGTACATCCTATTACACCAACAATTCCCATTATTGTTCTACCTTTATTTCTAGCAATATCTCTTAAATTCCATCTTGTTGATAATGATGATTTTTTAAATATTCCTTTTGTTGTTAAATCGAATTTAGTTTGTTTAACTTTTGGAATTTCTAATCTTAAAGCTTCACTAGCAGGTTCTTTTAGCACTTTTCTACATGATAAATATGTTACAAATGTTATAAGTAGTATAACTGCAATTGCTAAAATATATACAATTGGTAAAATTACAGTATGGTATACTGGCATTTCAAAATATGAAACTTCCATATTTAAGAAAAACTTTCCAAGTGATAAATCCCCAACCACAACGGCTACTATACTTGCTACTATGCTTATATAAAATCCGTAACTAATATAATGTCTAATAATTTTATTATTTTTAAAGCCTAAAGCTTTTAATGTTCCTATTTGTGTTCTTTGTTTCTTTACAAACCTATTCATAGTTGTTACAACTGATAATACAGCTATAAATAAGAATAGTAATGTAAATACACTAGAATATGTTTGACCTTCTTCAATTTCTGAATTATATGTTACATATGATGCACTTGCCTCTCTGTCTGTTACAGCAATTGCAGACTTTATGTTGTTTTCAATATCAGCTTTTGTTTCGCTTAATTTATCTGTATTATCAACATCTACAATCATTGAATTGAAAACATAATAATCTTCTATATTAAAATTTGGAATACTATTTTCTATCATTTGGTTATCTATATTAACTCCACTTTGAGCTAACATTGGATTTGTTTCCATCATTTTTTGTTTTAAATTATCATATATATAATCTTTTGGAAATTCGTTTATTGACATATATACATATCCAAAATCTTTATGATTTGGAAATATTTCAGACTCATCTTTTACTGCATATACATGGTCTGGTGTATTTATTAATCCTACTATTTTTTCTTTTATTTTATATTTTTGATATGTAAGAGTTATTTCATCTCCAACTTTTAAATTTAATGTTTTAGCTAAATAACTATCAAACCAAAGGCCAGACTTTTCTTTATCAAATCCTTCTCCATCCACAACATACATTTTTGAAATATTATTTGATTCAATAAAATTTGCTTCTATTGTAATATCATCATAATTATCTAATGTTGTTGTTAATGTTAATGCTCTTTCTGCATCTTTAATATTATCAAGCTCTTTTACTTGTTTTAAATCATCTTTTGAAAAATTTAAACCTGATAACCATAAATCTTGAAGATTATTTTTTTCGTAATAATTATCTGCACTTACTTGCATTCCATCCATATACGCATGAACTCCAGCAAACACAAATACACCTAAAAATACCATTAAAAATATTGTAAAAAATTGAGATTTGTTATATTTTATATCTCTTAAAGTTTTCTTTCTTAACATTACCACTTCACCTCATCAATCTTTTTAGGATTTGAATTTGGTGTTACGCTTTCTATTTTACCATTTTTTACTCTAATTACTGTATCTGCAATATCTGCAAATAACGCATTATGAGTAACAATTATTACTGTATTTGAACCATTATTTCTATCACATTGTTTTTTTAATAATTTTAAAACTTCTACACCTGTTTTTGAATCTAATGCTCCTGTTGGCTCATCACATAATAATAATTTAGGATTTTTTGCAATAGCTCTTGCTATTGAAACTCTTTGTTGTTCACCACCTGATAATTGATTTGGAAATTTATTTATATGTTCTATTAATCCAACATCTTTTATAGCTTCTTTGCTATCTATAGGATTTTTTACTATTTCTTTTACTATATCTACATTTTCTAGTACTGTTAATGTTGGTAATATATTATAAAATTGGAATATAAAACCTATATTTTCAGCTCTGTATGTACTTAATTGGTCTTCGTTATAATTAGAAATATCTTCTCCATCTATTATAACATCACCTTTTGTTGGAATATCCATTCCTCCAATTAAATTTAATAATGTAGATTTACCTGCTCCTGAAGGTCCTAAAACTACTACTAATTCACCTTTGTTTATTGATAAATCAATTGAATCTAATGCTTTAAATTCTTTTTCTCCTGTTTTGTAAGTTTTACTTACATTTTTTAATTCTACTATTTTTTCCACTATTATCCTCCTTATGTGAAATTAATTTCATATTTTTTCTTGTATATTATACTCATTCATAAAAATAAAGTCAATATAATATGAAACTTTTTTCATATTATTTGACTTTATGGAAATTATTTTATATAATAAAAAATAATTAATTTATATTTTATAGTATTGAAAAGGAAAGGTGTATACTATATGAGTGACAACGAAATAAGAGAGCCTGTTCAAAAGCGCTCTATTGAAAAAAAAGAAAAAATAATAAAAGCTGGATTTGATCTTATTTGTGAAAAAGGATATTATAATACAAATACTGCTGAAATAGCTAAAAAAGCTGGAGTTTCTACAGGTATTGTGTATCAATATTTTAAAGATAAACATGATATTTTAATTGCCGGTATTCAAAAGTATGCTAGTGATATTTTCTATCCTATGCTTAATACTGTAACGACAAAAGTTGATTTAAGTCCACAAAATTTTCGTGATGTTTTAAAAAATATGATTAATCGTTTTATTGAAAATCATAAATTATCACAATCTGCACATCAAGAAATTATGGCTATGACACATTCTGATGAGGATATTGCTCATTTTTTTCAGGAACACGAAATATATATGACAGATACAATTGTAAAATTGCTTCAAAGTCATGGTATTTGCAGTGAAAATTTGCCTGAAAAAGTACATATTTCTATTAATTTAATTGATGATTTATGTCATGAAATTGTTTATCATAAGCATAAATGTATGAATTATGATGTTATGATTGATTTGGTTGTTGATACCATTGTGGGATTAATTAAATAAAAAAACTAATATAAATTTAATCAAAAGCAATTTTGTTTAAATTTTATATTAGTTTTTATTATTTTTATTGATTTTGACTCATTTCAATATAATGCCATGAGTCTTTACACATATCATCTAGATTTTTTTCAGCAACCCATCCTAGCTCTATTTTGGCTTTTGCTGGGTCTGCATAGCATTTTGCTATATCACCTGATCTACGAGGTGCTATTTTATATTTTACTTCTTTACCTGTTGCTTTTTCAAATGCTTTTACCATATCTAAAACACTATAACCTGTTCCTGTTCCTAGATTATATATAAATAAACCTTCGTGCTCTTTGTCAAGTTTTTCAAGTGCTTTTACATGTCCTTTTGCTAAGTCTACTACATGTATGTAGTCTCTTACACCTGTTCCATCTGGAGTATCGTAGTCGTTTCCGAATACTGATAGCTCTGGTAAAATTCCGGCTGCAACTCTTGCTACATATGGCATTAAGTTATTTGGAATTCCTTGTGGCTCTTCACCTATTAATCCACTTTCGTGTGCTCCTACTGGATTGAAGTATCTTAGTATGCAAATATCCCATGAGTTATCTGAATTGTATATATCCTTTAAAATTTGCTCTATAAATAGTTTTGTTGTTCCATATGGATTTGTTGTTCCTCCTGTTGGAAATTCCTCTGTTATTGGTACGGTTGCTGGGTCTCCATATACTGTTGCTGATGAGCTAAATATAAATTTTTTACAATTGTGTGCTCTCATTACATCTAATAAAACTAGAGCTCCTGAAATATTGTTCATATAATATTCTATTGGTTTTTTTACTGATTCTCCAACTGCTTTGTATCCTGCAAAATTTAAAACTGCATCTATTTTGTTTTCTGTAAATACTTTGTTTAGCTCTTCTTTATTTGAGTAATCCATTTCGTAAAACTTAAAATCTTTTCCTGTTATCTGTTTTATTTTGTCTAGTACTTCTGGTTTGCTATTTGAAAAGTTATCTATAATAACGATTTCCTTTCCTTCGTTTAACAATTCGACTGCTGTGTGGCTACCAATGTAACCAGCTCCGCCTGGTAATAAAATTGCCATAATTCATACCTCCTTGTTTTTTTGCATTATATAGCAATTTTTATTTAATGGCAAGTATTTTGGTATTGTTTTTTGTTATATTTGTGGATAGATAATTTTATTATTTCTTGGCTTTTTGTTCACTATAGTGAACAGGAAGTAAATTAATATTTCTTTTATTATTAAACTTATATACATAATAAAAATACTCCTAACATAAACTCGTGTAGTTTTTTTTTAAGACAATGAAGGTAAAAATAAAATGCAAATTTTACAAAAAATTGCATTTACTTTTCTTTTTATTTTGTGTTGCTTGTCGTTCACTATAGTGGAATGGTATTTGTAAAAAAGAATAGTTCCGATTGATGACCATTGTAGGTGTGTCAAAGAGAACCATCTTTTTGTTGGTAATTTTAGATAAATTTTTACTTTTTTCTTTTACAATAGACTTTTAATCTCCTCTTCTGTTAATCCAGTTAATTCAGCTATTAAATTTATATCCATTTTCTTCTCTAGCATTTTTTGAGCAATTTTCAAGTTTGCTTTTTTCTCTCCTTCTGCTTTTCCTTCTGCTTTTCCTTCTGCTTTTCCTTCTGCTAATCCTTTTGCTTTTCCTTCTGCTAATCCAGCTTCTAGTCCTTTTTGTTTCATTTCGGACATTGCACTATTGTAGTCATATCGTGCCCAATCTTCAGCATCTGCTAATTGCTGTACTTCTTCATCTGCATTTAATAGTCGCAATTGTCTTACTGCTTCTTCTAGCTCTGCTCTTGTTCTTGCCATATTTTGTACCTCCTCTCCATATGGATTTATAAAAAATTCTAACCATGGGTCTATTTCTCCCGTTTTCTTTTTGTGTCTTTTGTATTTTTCTAGCTCTAATATATGTACTTCTGTATTTTTTGTTAGTATTTTTTCTTTATGATTTTCTTCTCTATAATGCCATATTGTATGATATTCTTGTATGTTTTCTAAATTTGGAAAATCTTCTTCCATTAGTACTACTAATACTGTTCTTTTTAGCTGTTTATAATCTTCTTTTACTTTGATATCTGCTACATATGTTTTCGATAAATATGCTATAAATCTATCTGGTAAATAATCATATGCTTTTCTTTGCATTTCTACTATGTACTTTTGAAGATATTTATCTTTTGCTATTAAATCTGCTACCATTTGCTTATCTCTTGGTTTTTCTTTTAGTAATTCTAATTGGAAGTTTGTCGATATTTCTTCAATTTCTTCTCCTGTTATGTGCTCTAAAAAGCTTTTTGTTATTCTTTCGTTTCCTGGATTTCCTAACAAACATTTGAATATTACATCATTTGTTGGTAGGTATTTGGGGCTTGGGGTATTTGTTAAACTTTTTGCCATAGTTTTTCCTTTCTTTTATTTTAACATATTAGTTAATTTTCATGCAATAGTTTAAGTGTTTTTTATTTATGTTGTTTGGAATTTTATTTAGACTCGTGAGAATTTTAAACTGTAGTATCGCATTTACTTTTTCTGAAATTATTTTGATTTAAATTATTTTGAAATATAAAATTATTAGAAATTTGTTAAAATATTTTATGAATTTATAAAAATTTTATGAAAATTATAAATTTGTAGTGAGAATATAATTTTTTTATATCTTATTTTAATTTCTTATTTAATATTTGTAGCTCAAGTTTGCTTAAACTATTGCATTGCTTATGCTTTGGGAGATATTTTAGAATTTAAATTTTTGAATAAAATTTATGAGCTTTAAATCTGCTCTGAATTAAATAAAAAAATATTTTGCATTAAGCTTTTAACTTGTATGTATTTTATACTGATTTTTTCTGTTTTGCAAGGAAAATCGTAAGACAAAATTCGAGTTTCTTCGTATTGTGGAGAGGTAATTTTATTAATACTATCAAGCTCATAATACTTCTAACATAAATTCGTATAGCTATTTTATGAAAGAAATAATCTCAAATTATTATATTTTTTTATAATTCAGATTCATTTCATATTAATTTTTTACTAACCTTTAGTATAAAAAAAATCAAAAATCATAATTTTTAATGATTTTTGATTTTAAATATTTTTTTACAGTATTTTTTATTTATTTAAACCATAGAACCATGGTCCTTGACCATCTTTACCAGATGTTGAACATCCGGCCATATATGAATCAATAACCTTTGCAATATTTGTGTCTTCTTTAGGTGTACTTGAAGTTTTAGTGAATTTATTATTTTCGCTATCACTAAAACTTCCATCACTATTTAAATTAAATTTTAAAACTTCATTACATAAACTTGCTGATGGATCATTTCCAACTAAAACAACACTATTCATAGTAACTTGGTTTTCATTAATTGTATAGTATCCTACATAATGAGCATCTGTATCCCCACATTTATAATATGCAGAAAAAGTTCCTTCCTTACTTAACACTATTGTATAATTCATGTAAACCGGTTCTGAATTAGTTCCCTCATTCATATTAATTTTTTGAGATTCATATGTTCCCTTTAAACTATCATATGTTTGAGTACTATTTTCTTTTGATTTTTCATTTTTTGATTCATTTGAATTGCTTTTATTTTCGTTTTCTTCATTTGAATTATTATTTTCATTTTTTGATTCCATTGCAGTAACTTTACTTTCTAATTCATTTGTTCTACTTTTTTCTTTTTGAAGATTATCAAAAAGAAACCATCCTCCAACTCCTAATATAGCAATTATTAAAATAACTATTAAGCATATAACTACTTTTTTCATAAATTTTCCTCCTTTTAGCTTTTGTAAAAAAATATTTATTATGAATTCATTATAACAAAAACGTGAATTTTTTCAATACATTTTTTTCAAAAATATTCTATCTTAAATTAAGTATTATAAAAAGAAAAATAACTGCAAATTTTTACAAAAGGTTTCAGTTATTTTTCTTTTTATTTTGTGTTGCTTATCGTTCACTATAGTGTAATAGCATTCGTTAAAATCAATAGTTTCGATTAACAACCATTTGTTGGTATGTCAATGAGAGCCGTTCACCATTTTATCTTATTTTTTTAAAGTAAAATATACAGTATATTCTCCAACTCTCTCACTACCATTGTCTACTAATTTAAGTTCATTATTTTCATTTACTAAATTAATTATAATTGCTTCTCCTGTTTTACTTACTAATTTAAATGACTCATTATTTATTATAGTATATGTTCCTTCTTCACTTCCATCTCCCATTGATGCTCCCATGTAATATGTGTATGTTCCATCTTCTTTTATTTTTAATGCATCTGTTTCTGCTTTATATGATGAACCATAAACTACTTTTAAACTTACTTCTTTATTATTTTTATCTACTGCTTTATATGGTTTCCATTCTCCTACAATATTATCTATATTCACAACATTGTTATCTTTACTATTATTTTCTTTATTATTGTCTTTTTTTGTTTCTTTAGTAAAATATACACTGTACTCTCCAACTCTCTCACTACCATTGTCTACTAATTTTAAGTCATTATTTTCATTTACTAAATTAATTATAATTGCTTCTCCTGTTTTACTTACTAATTTAAATGACTCATTATTTATTATAGTATATGTTCCTTCTTCACTTCCATCTCCCATTGATGCTCCCATGTAATATGTGTATGTTCCATCTTCTTTTATTTTTAATGCATCTGTTTCTGCTTTATATGATGAACCATAAACTACTTTTAAACTTACTTCTTTATTATTTTTATCTACTGCTTTATATGGTTTCCATTCTCCTACAATATTATCTATATTCACAATATTGTTATCTATTTTTTCTTCTTTTCCCGTTGCCATTTGTGATTGATCTATATTGTTTATTGTTTGGCTTTCTTTATTAAATAAATTACATTTTATTGCTGCAAATGTTCCTACTCCAAAAACAATTACCAAAGATGCAGCAATTGCCACTATTTTTTTTACTTTTTTACCACTTTTTATCTTTTTATTACTCACATTTTCATTATTTACTTTCTTCATAATCATTCCCCCTAACTCTTCTGGAACTTGTATATTATCAATATATTTTTTTAATTCGTTTGTTATATACTTATCATCAAATTCATTTTTCATGTTATAAAATCACCTCCTATTCGCTTAATAATTTTCTTAACTTTTGCATTCCATTATAATATATGGTCTTTACTGTACTTACTGATTTTGATAATGTATTTGAAATATCGTCAAATGTGTATTCTAAGTATAATTTCATTACTAAAATTAATCTAACTTCTTCATTTAATTTGTTTAATGCTTGATTAATATTCAATTTTTCTATTTGCATATCATCTGTATTTTTTATGCTTGCAGATTCATCATACTCTGATATATATGTTATTTTAGAATTCTTTTTTATAAAATCTCTACACTCATTTATTGCTATTCTTGTTATCCATGTATTAAAAAACTCATTATGTTTTAATTTTTGCATTTGAGTATATGCTATATATATTACTTCATCCAATACTTCAATTGTATTTTCTCTGTTTTCCAAAATTGCATATATTGTTTTATATAAAGAATTTTTAATATTATCAATTATTAATGGAAAAACATCTTTGTTTCCAGACTTGAATTCGTCTATTAACTTTTCTTGCTCGTTTGTTATTTGACTCATTTTTTTACTCCTTTCTTTTTTTATTAGACTTTTTTGTTGATGAAAAAGTTTTATTTTTTTACAAATTATAACATTTTTTATATTTTGTAGTAAAATTTTACAAAAAAAATAAACTAGCTAAGAAATTTTTTATGCTTTTCTTAGCTAGTTTTTATATTAATTATTTTAACCATTCAGGATTTTCTAAATACCAGTCTATTGTTTTTATAATTCCATCTTCAAATTTTGTTTTTGGTTCCCATCCTAGTTCGTTTTTAATTTTTGTTGGGTCTATTGCATATCTGTAATCGTGTCCTTTTCGATCTTCAACATGCTCTATTAATGATTCTGGTTTGTTTAAGTGTTTTAGTATTAATTTAACGATTTCAATATTTCTTTTTTCATTATGACCACCTATATTGTATCTTTCTCCTGCTTTTCCGTTATGTAACACTAGGTCTATTGCTTCGCAGTGATCTTCTACATATAGCCAATCTCTTATGTTTAAACCTTCTCCATATACAGGTAGTTTTTCGTCTTTTAAAGCTAATTTTATCATATGAGGAATTAGTTTTTCGTTGTGTTGATATGGACCATAGTTATTTGAGCAATTTGTAACACTTACATTCATTTTAAATGTTTCGTGATATGCAAATGCTATTAAATCAGAGCTTGCTTTTGATGCTGAATATGGACTATTTGGTTTTATTGGAGATGTTTCTGTAAAATATCCTTCTTCTCCCAAAGTTCCATATACTTCATCTGTTGATATATGTACAAATTTATTTTTGCTACCTTCTCCCCATACTCTTTTAGCTGCTTCTAATAATGTGTGTGTTCCTAACACATTAGTTTGAGTAAATACAAATGGCGTTTTTATACTATTATCAACATGTGATTCAGCTGCAAAATGTACAACAGCATCGATATTATATTTTTCAAAAGTTTCTAAAACTTTATCTAAATCACAAATATCACCTTTTACAAATGTAATTTTATCTTGTACTTTTTTTAAATTATCCATATTCCCAGCATAAGTTAATTTATCAAATACTATAATATTGTAATCTGGATGTTTGTTTACCATAAATTCTGCAAAGTTACTTCCTATAAATCCTGCAGCACCTGTTACTAATATATTTTTCATTGTTATTCTCCTTAATAATTATAAATTTTTAAATAAATCTGTTTGTTTTAATTCTTTTAATGATGGCCATAAAGCATCTTTTTCTGATGTAATTAAATCTTCTTTTTTAAGATTTCCCATAGGCCATACTACATTTACATCTGGATCATCAAATTTAAGTCCACCTTCTGCTTCATGATTATATATATCATCACATTTGTATGCAAATTCTGCTTCATCTGATAATACTAAGAATCCATGAGCAAATCCTTTTGGTATCATAAACATTTTTTTATTTTCTTCTGTTAATATAACACCTTCCCATTTTCCATATGTTTTGCTTCCTGGTCTTAAATCAACTGCTACATCAAATACTTCACCTTTTATACATCGTACAAGTTTAGCTTGTGTATTTTCTTTTTGAAAATGTAATCCTCTTAAAACTCCTTTTTTTGACTTTGATTGGTTATCTTGTACAAAATCATAATTTAATCCAATTTCTTCAAAATCTTTCTTGCTATATGTTTCCATAAAGTATCCACGATTATCTCCAAATACTGTTGGTTCAATTATACATACACCTTCAATTGATGTATCTGTTCTCTTAAATTTTCCCATTTTAAAAAACTCCTTTTATTTAATTATTCTTCACCAAATCTATTTTCTGCTAAATCCTTTAAATATCTGCCATAATCTGTTTTCATGTATTTGTCTGCTAATTTTGATAGTTTTTCTGCTGTAATCCATCCATTTTTATATGCAATTTCTTCTGGACAACTAATTTGTAGCCCCTGTCTTTTTTCTATTGTTTGAACAAAGCTTGCTGTTTCAAGTAAAGCATCATGTGTACCTGTATCAAACCAAGTCATTCCTCTTCCCAATTTTTCAACTTTTAACTTACCTAGTTTCATATATTCTTCATTAACAGATGTAATTTCAAGCTCTCCTCTTGCTGATGGTTTTACACTTTTTGCAATTTGTATAACATCATTTGTATAGAAATATAATCCTGGTACAGCATAATTTGATTTTGGATTTTGAGGTTTTTCTTCAATTGATATAGCTTTTCCATTTTCATCAATTTCTACCACGCCATATGCTCTTGGGTCTTTTACATAATATCCAAAAATTGTTGATTCATCTTCTCTTTGAGTAGCTTCTTTTAATTTTTCTGAAAGATGCTCTCCATAAAACATATTATCACCTAATATCATTGCAACATTATCTTCGCCAATAAAGTCTGCTCCTATTATAAATGCTTCCGCTAATCCATTTGGTTTTTCTTGAACTTTATACTCAAAACTCATTCCCCATTGAGAGCCATCTCCTAAAAGACTTTCAAATATTACAATATCTCTTGGTGTTGATATTATTAACACATCTTTTATTCCAGCTTCCATTAAGACAGATAATGGATAATATATCATTGGTTTATCATATACAGGCATTATTTGTTTTGATATTGCTATTGTTAATGGATACAGTCTTGTTCCACTACCACCAGCTAAAATTATTCCTTTTCTATTTTTCATTATTGTTCATCCTTTCTAGTCCTTCTATTTTTTTAGCTCTATCTTTAAATATCTATCTAATGCATCTTCCCAAGTTGGAATTTCTATTCCTACAGAATTCAATTTTGCTTTAGATAATTGTGAATTTTCTGGGCGTTTTGCTTGAACTACATTCATCATTTTTATGTATTCTTCTGTAGTTACAGGGTTTACTTTACAATTAATTCCAGCTTTTTCAAATATTTTCTTTGTAAAATCATACCATGTTGTAAATCCTTCATTTGTTGTATGATATACTCCATATGGAATTTTTTTATCAATAGCTTGTTTAATTATTTCTGCCAAATCTTCAGCATATGTTGGACTTCCATGTTGATCTGAAACAACACTTATTTCATCTTTTGTAGTTCCTAATTTAAGCATTGTTCTTACAAAATTATTACCATCACCATATAACCAAGCTGTTCTAAATATATAATATTCTTTGCAATTATTTTCAATTGCTTGTTCTCCTAATAGTTTTGTTCTTCCATATTCTGTTACAGGTGCTTTGGGGTCATCTTCACTATGTGCTTTTGATATTTCTAAATTTCCTCCAAATACATAATCAGTGCTTATATGTATTAATTTTGCACCATATTCATTTGCTGCAACTGCCAAGTTTTTAGGTCCTTCTGCATTTATTTTTTCTACTATAGGTCCAGCAGTTTCAGCTTTATCTACTGCAGTAAAAGCTGCACAATTTATTATATACTCTGGTTTTGTATTTTTTACAAATTTCATTACCGCTTCTTTGTTTGTTATATCTAAGTCTGCAACATCTGTGCATATTAAATCATTATTTGCTAATTTTGATTTTACTGATTTTGCAAGCATTCCATTTGCTCCTGTTATTAATATTTTCATAGTGTTACCTTCTTTCATTATTTTATGGGATAATAATATCATTAAAATAAAGAAAGTACAAGGCATTAGCTTGTACTTTTTCATTTTGATTTTATTTGAATTCTTTTATTTCCAATATTGTTCCAGCATTCTTCATTTACATTATTTGTCAACTAATATATTGGAAACATGATTACCATAATGCAATTATCTAAATTTATTTTCTTTACTTATTTTTTTTTGATCTTATTTTCATAAAAAAAGGAATCAACGAATTTATTATTTTATATCTTAATGTCGGAAATGGTTTGGTTATAAAATTAAATATATACCAACATATAAAATATAAATTCCAACCTTTTTCATTGTCAGTTTCTTTCCATGGTGTTTTACTTAAGTACTTTATGTAGTCGTTTTTATACTTATGATGATTTCCTGCTCTCCAAGGTCTTTCTTCCCCTAAATAATGAATAATTATTGGATTCTTTACACATTCGTTAAAATCGTTTTCTGATATATATTTAACAGGCTCCATCATTCTCTTTAAAAATTTATATGGGTATTGATAAAATATATTATAGAAATTATATTTAGGTAATAAAGTATATATTTTCCCTACCAAAGCTCCATTTATTGCATCTTGATCATTAGCAAACAATCTACCATTATTTGCTTTATAATAATCTAATATAATTTTCCCCGCATTTATATTTCTCCATTTTTCCAAATCAATTAGCAGTACTCCTGCATTAAAGTATGGATTTTTTTCCAAGCCTAAATTTTTCTTTCTTATTTTGTCAACTGTTGGTTCTATGCTTGCTGCCAATATATTTTCGCCAAGTTCTTGGTTCCAAAGTTCTTCTAAACTTCCTCTTACTATTGTATCTCCATCTAAATATAAAATTCTTTTTATATCCTTAGGTAACAATTTGTCTACAACTAGTCGTGCAAGAACTATAGAATTCCATCCTGTAGTATCAAATTCAAAATCAAAATATTTTTTTATATCTCCTAGTTCTATTATACTTATTTTTCTTTTATATGATTTCACAAATTCTTCTAATAATGCTTTATTTTCGTCTGATATTTCATTAGAAATCAAATAAAAATTTATATTGCTGGCATTTAAATTGTTTTCACATACAGAACATATACCAGCAGCTACTTGTGGTACAAATTTATCATTTAATGTATATACTATATTCATACTTTTTAATTACCTCCTTCTAATAATAATTTCTTACTATTTATTACCTTCATTGCAACAATAAAGAACGTAATACAATATAAAAACATTGTAATAAAATAAGCCCAAATAGCACCGTTAAAACCTATTTTCATAACTAAAACATTACATAATATTAGCTCTATAAGTGCCATTATTACATATACTACAAACTGTATTTTTGTGCATCTCATTGTTATTAATACTGGTGATATAATTCCTGCAAGTGTATAAAATGTTGCACCTATTAAAATTATAAATAATTGTATTTTATATATACCCAAATTTAAACCATATATTATACCTAACACCTGTGTTCCAAGTGTATATCCCGCAATAGAACATATAATACCTATAATAAGTATAGAAGCAATTATTCTATATAATAATTTTTTTAATTTTATCAAATTACCATTCTTATATAATTCAAATATTTGATTTAAATATGGATGAATCAAAAACTGTGCCACCAACCCCATTACTGTTGCCGGCATAATTATTATCCCAAAAATTGCTTGTATATCTTCTGTCAAAAATTTATCTATTGCATATTTAGGTGCATTCGTCATATATAATCCTAAAAAAGAAATTGCAAATGTAAAGAAACCTGATTTAAATATTGATATAGCTCTTTTACAATTAAATTTTTTATAATCAATTACATTTTTTGTTTTTTTAATATCATATAAGAATATTACTAAAATATATATAATTGATATCGATATGGATGATAATAATACATTTTTTGTAATTAGATCTACAATGACAAAAGCAATTAAACTAGTAATAGCTTTGATAAAAGAAGATTTTCCCACAATATTTAATAAGTCATTTTTTTGCAATATTCCATAAAACACTTCTGAAATTGCTTCTAATGCTTTGTATGTGCTCAATGCAACAAATATTGTAGATTTATATAGATTATATCCCTTAAAAATTACAAATAAGATAACAATAATAATTACTGCACCTGATGATATCAAACGGTTTACAATGTAATCGGTATCACTAATTTTATCGTTATTTTCTGTGACTTGATAAATTCTTCCAGCATATATTCCTATCATATATAAAATACAGGCAGTCGAAAATGCTATTGTAAAAATACCTGCATCTTCTAAACCATTTATTCTTGTTATTGCAATCATAAAGAATAATGAATTTAGTGCATTAGTTGTTGTTCCTATTATATTCCAAATAAAATTTGCTTTAAAATTTGTTTTCTGTTCCAATTAAATCTCCCTATTTTTTTATTTAACTATTCGTTTTTATTGCCTTTTTATAGAAATGCATAATGAACTTTGCTATTCCTTTTGGCCAAAATTTTTTAAACATTTCATAATCTTCTTCTAATCTAATATTATTTTGTATTAAATTTGAAGTTTCAGACTCTTCATGTATTCTATGGCACATAATTTCTTTATTTATATATAAAAAATTTCCATTGATCTTTGAGAATTCATACCACGTATCCCAATCTAAATCACACTTAAGGTCAGTTTTATATGGCTTCTTTCCTACAATCTTAGTATTTATCGTTACACACGGACAGCATATTGAAGTACCAAATTTCAATGCAAATTTTTTTGCCCATAATTTATCACCATGTTTAATCAGGGGTTTTTGCAATAATTTTTTTATTTTTAGATTTTTCGTTAGTGGTATTATTTTTTTATTTTTTATCTCTCTATAATCGCCAAAAGCAATAACAAAATCTTTTTTTTCTTTTAAATAATTTACAATTTCTTCTAAATAATTAGCATTATATATATCGTCTTGATGTGCAATTGTCACATAATCAGTTTTTGTTTTACTAACACCAAAATTCCAATCTTGCCCAATACCTTTTTCACCATTGTTTATATATAATGGTATTTCATTTTTTTGTGCAATTTTTTCAATAAATTCATTTGGCGTTGAAGTTGTCATTATTACATTGCTTTTTACATTTTGTTTTTTTATTGATTCAATACACTCTTCAAGATATTGAGATTCCTTATATGCACATATTACAAAAGTATGATTTTTAAATTCTTTCACTATTATCTCCCCTAATCATTTTTTTCTTTTTCTTTTAATATTCCTAATTCTTGTGTCAATTTCACTATCATTTTATTTTGCTTTGTAATAACAATCGTTATGTGTATTGTATATATAACAAGAACAATTATTGCAAATAAAAACATTAAAGATGGCGGATAATACACATCAAATCCATTAGCAATTTTTGTAATTAAATTTGGAAAAAAAGATACTATTAATGTCACAATACCTGTAAGAATCCATAATATTGAATATTTCTCATCTAATTTTCCTTTTTTTACCAAATTTAATACAAATATTATAAAAATTACGGCAAAAACAATTGCCAGATAATAAATCATTTAATTTCCTCCTTAATCAACTATTCCCTTTATTATTAAAAATAATGTTACTTTTAACATATATCCAATGCTTTTTATTTTTGATATTGATGAAATTCCTGTTGTTCTATTATTCATTTTTACAGGAACTTCTTTTACTTTATATCCCTTTTGTATCATACTCATATTTGTACATGGCTCAGGGTAATCATACGGATAACTCTCGGAAAACTCTTCTATTATATTTCTATTTACAGCCCTAAATCCCGAAGTTGTATCATATATTTTTTGATTCGTCATAAATTTAATTATTCCCGAAATAATATTTATTCCTAACATTCTGAAAAATGTTTGATCATAACCTGTCCTTTTTATAAATCTAGAGCCAATTACTATATCATATCCTGATTCTATCTGTGCGATTAAGTCCTTAATGTATTTTGGATTATGTTGACCGTCACCATCTATTTGTATTGCAATATCATAATCATTTAATTTTGCATATATATATCCTGTTTGTACAGCTCCTCCTATTCCTAAATTGTTTGGAGAATCAATTACAATTGCCTTCGTTTTTTTTGCTTCATAATATGTGTTATCTCTTGAACCATCATTAATAACAATAACATCACAATTTTCTATATTTTGCTCATATATGTCATTAACAACTTTTTTTATTGATTTTTCCTCATTATATGCTGGAACAATAACTAATACTTTATTATCATTTTTTATCTTATTGTATTTTCTACTATGCGCTTTTTTATTTTTTATAAAAGTCGTAGCAGTAACAAGAATCATGAAATACTCTGTCATAAAACATGGATAAAAGTATCTTTGATCTTGTGATGAAATTAATATTACATATGTTCCAATATTAATTAGCATTGGAAATAATAAAATAATATATCCTATCTTTCGTCTACTTAAACATATTACTAATGCCAAAACAATAGATACATATAAAGCAGTTGCTGGTCTATAAATTATTTTATATAAACATTTATTTTCCAATGTTTTTATTGTAACATCTGTTAAATAAATGTTCATTTTTTTAAGTATCGGCTTATTATCATATACTCCATCCGACATTTCCGATACACTTCCATTATTTAAAATAACACTATGCATGCTTCCCAATTCATTTACAGACCACCATATTGAATTTATAGCTACAAAATGTTTTATCACAGATTTTTTATTTTGCTTTGCATATTTCATAAATATATTATTAAACTGTTTTTCATTATTGTCATCAGCTAAAAAATGAGGATCAAATTTTGAATTAAATAATATAGCATTTCCACTATAAGGATCGTAATTCTTTTTCCACTCATTAATATCCAAAATTTGATTTAAAAATTCTTTTTCATTATCTTCAACTTCAATTCCTTCATTTAATAATTTAGCAAAACAATATATTTTGGTCGAATCAAGAACTGTTCCACTTGGGCTCTTTGGATACTGCTTAACAGTCCATTCTGGAATGCAAAATATTATCCATATTATAAAGAACGATGCAATAAATTTTAAAACATCTTTTATTTTTCTGTTTCTTATAAAACTCATGCTCAACAAAAAAACAAATACAAATATTCCAATAGGTACCCCATTATATCTAAACTTACTAATTGACACAGCTGAAAGTGCTATCAAAATTATTTGAAAATTAGAAAATCTATATTTTTCTTTAATACCTATAAATATTAATATTAATGATAATAATATTGAATATGAATAAAGAATATCTTTCCATAATGTTATTGTATATAAAAAATTCAATGGAATAACACATATTACTCCTGTAAATATTATTTGAAATAATTTGTTAAATTTTGAATTATTGTAATTTCTTAACATTTTACAAATATATGTCCAAATTAAGCCAAATGTAATTATTTGAAATAGTGCTGGAATCCATATTCCACCTAGTTTATTTAAATTTCCTATGATAAAAGAATGTATAATCGGATGTGATGATTTATATAATCCATTACAAGCTTGACTAATTTGATCAACATTATCTGAAGTAAGTAATCCTGGAAAGAATGCCAACAATGCAACTCCCCATAAAATAAATATTTCAGTAAATATAAGTATATCCATTTTACTTATAATTTTGTTTTTATTTTTTCTCATTTTATTAATAAAGTATAAAATACTTTTCTCCCTTCCTCATTACTTTCGAAGCTATAATACTTAAAGTTCATATCATAGCACTATTATTTTATCTTTAAAAAGTTTTCCACACTTTTTTTTGCTAATAAGTCATAATCTTTCTTCCATAATTTATATTCTTTTAATATTTCCTCTTTATTTTGTAAAGCTTTCATAATTTGATTATAAATTTCTATTATGTTATCTTCTTTAGAAACAACCAAATATTTTTCTAATTTTGTTTTCTCAAAATAGTGATGATTATCTCCTGTTATACATGGTACACCAAGCTCCAAACTTTCTAATGGAATTAGAGGTGCACATTCAGTAAATGTGACATAAACATTCACATCATTATTAGCAATTCTTTTTAACATTTCTTCTCTTTTTATTGACTTTCGTTCCCCTGTATATTCAATATTAAATATTTTTGCAAAATTAGCGATATTGTCACTTAATGGTACAGCATCCATTACTGCATTATCAACTAGGCTTATAGCACTAATTTGATTATATGAATTTTTAACCCACCTATCTCCTGAAGAATATAATCCAATTCTTATTTTTTTATCATCTCTTCTCGAATTGTTTTTATATTGTTCAGGATTATTTATGTTGACTGTGTTCATTATAAAACTAACATTATAACCTTTCCTTTTATAAAATTCATATAAGCTCTTTTTTACGAATCCTATTTCATCTATTATATTATCTTTATATAATTCCATTAATATTTTAAAAGCTCTCTCGTCATAATACTCTGACAATAAAGCATGACTTCCATGCCATAAAACTTTTATAATTATACTATTATCTATTTTTTTTATACTTTTTGCAATATTTTCCCAACCAAATGCAAAAGCATTAAATATTATCATTTTTTTGTTACTTTTTACTAATACTTCTGCTATTTTTTGTGCTTCTTTCTCTGTATGAATTTCTCTTAATGGAACAGTGCACTTAAAGTTATCTTTCGTAGAATTTGTAACTCCTATCCATTCCGGATGGTGTATTGCTACATAATATTCATTCTGATTTTTTTCCAATTCATTTTTTAACTTTTCTATTCTCTTATCAATGTGAAGATGAATTGAACCCCACATCAATATTTTATCTTTTCTGTATTTAAATTTATATATCCATTTATTCTTTATGCTAGAGAAGATGTGCAAGAAATTATATATTCTGTTTCCCCATTTTTTTCCGAATTTTCTATGAAGTTTTATTATGAATTGCTCATTTTTTGGAGTCCATGTCCCATTAAAATAATGAATCATACATGTATTATCTGTAAATTCGTTATTTTGATAATTGTAACTTAATGGACAAAAATAATCTCTCGGATATATATATATACAATTGTCATATATCTCAATTTTCTCTTTTGTAAGCTTCATATCATATTTTTTAAATATATTAGTTATTATTATTGGATTTGCATATTCATATACTCTATTTTCATCAAAATGCTCAAATTTATTATAAAAATCTATTATTTCTTTTATATGTCTATTTTCTTTTTCTTTTACACCTATAACAGCTGTAGCAAAATATCCGCTATCCTCTTTCCCCATGAATATTTCTTTATCTAAAAGAAAATCTATATTCTTTTTGACTTCCATATCAGTGTCAAAATAAATCCCCCCTTCCTTATATAAAGCATATATTCTTGCATAATCACTTACAAAAGCCCATTTTTTCTTTTCATAAGCTTCTTTTACAAATGGACAAATATTTACATCAAAATTTGATTCATCCCATTGTTTTATCTCATATTCCGGTAGATATTTTTTCCAACTTCTAATACATTTTTTGGCCATTTTAGGTAATGGTTTTCCTCCAAACCAGCAATAATGAATTACTTTTTTCATTTTTTTCCTCCTTTATTACAATTCCTCAGCAAATCTCTTTTCTAATTTTTTAAACACTAAATATCCAACAGTAATCAATATTATTCCCATTGTAAAGGCAATTAACAACCCGTGAAAACTTGGCATTGTTTTATTGTAGAAAATATCTCTATATCCAGTTATTAAATATGACATTGGATTCAATTTCACTAACCATTGAAATTTTGACGGAACAGAATCTATGGCATATACTATTGGCGTTGCATAGAATAATAATTGCATAATAATCCCTAAAATATGTAATAAATCCCTAAAGTATACAGTTAAACTAGAAACCAAAAATGCTACTCCTATTGAAACAATATATTGAATAGCTACAATTAAAAAATACCATAATATATTTATTGATAATCCAATTCCTCCAAATATAACGAAACCTAATATAATTATTGTAGATATTAAGAAGTTAACTCCTTCACTAGTTACAACAGATATTGGCAAAATCTCTCTTGGAAAATACACTTTTTTTATAACGTTTCCATTGTCAATAATTACTGCTGCACCTCTTAAAACAACTGACGAAAAATATTGCCATGGAACTAAACCACAACATAAATATACAGCATAATTTTCTATATTACTTTTCAATATTATTTGGAAAACAAATGCGTATACAGCAATCTGCAATAATGGGTTAACAAATGACCATAATACGCCTAAAAAAGAATTCTTATATTTTCCCCCCACATCCTTTGTTATATTGGTTTTTAATAATTCGCGATAATTATATAAATCTTTAAAAATCTTCATAATTTTTTTCCTTTCATTCTATTAAGCTTTTTACAGTGTTTCTTTCAAATATTCATCTATTACATCATCTGGCTTACCATCCATTTTAATCTTACCTTTGTATAACCATATTGCTCTATCGCAGAACTCTTTCACAGTATTCATACTATGAGTTACAAAAACCATCGTTTTTCCTTCTGATTTTAATTCTTTTAATTTGCTTATACATTTTTCCTGAAAATGTTGATCTCCTACTGCTAAAATTTCATCAATTAATAATATTTCTGCATCTACATTAATTGCAATTGAAAATGCCAATCTCATATACATACCAGATGAGTATGTCCTTACAGGATTATCAATAAAATCCTTAAGTTCTGAAAATTCTATTATATTATCTAATCTTTCATCAATTTCTTTTTTTGTCAAGCCAAAAATAGAAGCGTTAAAATATATATTTTCTCTTCCAGAAAAGTCTGGGTGAAATCCTGCACCAAGCTCCAATAGTGATGTTAATTTACCATTTGTTGTTATTTTACCTTTATTTGGATAAATAATTTTTGTCATTAATTTTAATAATGTAGACTTTCCGCTTCCATTTACCCCAATAAGTGCAACCGCTTCGCCATTTTTTATTTTTAAATTTATGTCATTTAATACTTCTCTTTTTTCTTTTCTATTTCTATGCCAAAATAATAATTTTTCTTTTAAACTATTTGCTTTATCCATATATATATTGAAGCTCTTATATACATGATCTACAATTATTCTATCTTGTTCTGATTCCTTCATTTTTTCACCCTTTCCAAATTTAAGTAAAATATATATCTAAATTAAGATATTGTCAATATTTTAACATACTATTTATCTGTGTCAAGATTAGTTATTTAAATTATATACTAAAGTTTTAATAATACTTGTAAATTTAATTATTCTTATATAATAAAACAAACTTTGTTTTCCTATAGATAAATTTATATTAATGTGATATACTATAAAAAATTAAAGGAGGTTTTGATTTTTATGCATAATAAGGTTAATATATTATTTTCAAGTTACCCCGATTTTTCTGGAAATCCTAAAGCTTTTTTTGAATTTCTTTTATCAAATTATTGTGATAAATTTAATCTTTATTGGGTAATATACAATACTGCAGAATTACTTCCAATTTTAAAGAGCCAAAATATAAATTGCGTATTATTTAATAGTCCAGAATATCAAAAATTAATGAGAGATATAGATATAATATTTGATACTAATGGTTTTCTTTTTTCTGAAAAAAAACAAAATCAAATATATATTAATCAGTGGCATGGTTTTGGGCCAAAAAAAATTGGCTATTTATTAGATGCACCTAATCTGGCACCACAAGATATTGAATACTTTTATAAATCCCAAAATAAAACTGACTTTATAATTGTGCCTTCGGAATTTGCTCAATTAATATTTTCGTCAATTTTTAATATTAATGCTCAAAGGATTATTCCTTCTGGATTTTGCAGAGATGAATATATCCTAAATAGTAATGGCAAAGCTAACTTACAAAAATTAACAACTCATAATATATACAGCTATAATAAGATTTTTTTCTATCTTCCTACATTTAGAAATGGAAATAATAGAAGTGATTCTCAAAATATATTTTCTTCTAACTTATTAAACCTAAATAATTACAATGAAAGAGAGCTTCTTGATTATTTAAAAGAAAATAATTATTTACTAGTTATAAAAAAACATCCTGCAGAAGAAGATACTATAAGAGATATACATGATTCAAATGTATTGATATTAAATGATTCAGTGATGACTAACCAACTTATTACACTTCATGAAATTTTAAATGCTGCGGATTTGCTAATATCAGATTATTCGTCAATTTATGTTGAATATCTTTTATTAAATAGACCTGTTTTATTCCTTCAAAGAGATAAAGATGAATATCTTGATAAAAGAGGAATCATTCTAAACTCTGCTGACATATGGTTTCCTGGCCCAATGCCAAATACACTAAATGAATTTATGGAAGATATTCAAAAATTGCTAACTCAAACAGATTATTTTTCTGCGGAACGTAACAATTTTAAAAAATTAATGCTTTCCGAAAATAAAAAAATATGCCAAACACTTTTTGACTTTCTATTTGATTCAAATAATTATACTTTAAAACATAAGCCATATGTTTCTGAAACAGATCAACTAAAAAATAGTTTAAAAGAGAAGGAATGTAATATTGAAAACTTAAATACTGAAATAATCGATTTGAAAAATAGAAATAATGATATACAAGAACAAAATGACACTTTAAATAATGAAAATGCAATTTTGAAATCAGAAATAAACCATATATATAATTCAAAATCTTGGAAAATATTACAAATATTTCAAAAAATTAAGTTGAAATTTAAGAGAAAAAATAGCATCTCAATTTAGAGATGTTATTTTTATATCATTAATCTTTCTATTCTTTATTCGCTTTCTGGTAATTGATCAATTCCAGAAACAGGATTTTGAAGATGTAGCTCTCTTTTTATTTTGCTTGTAGATATTCCTTTTGTTCGAGGCAAAAAACGTATTTCGCAATATTCTTTCAATGAAGTAAATTTTTCAGAATCACTCCAATCATCTCCCATAACTAACAAGTCAACTTGATACTTTTTTATATCATCTATTTTTTGACTCCAATTTTCTTCTGGAATTACTAAATCAACATATCTTATTGCTTCAAGCATTAGTTTCCTGGTTTCATAATTATGATATGCCTTTTTCCCTTTTATTTCATTAAACTCATCTGTTGATAAGCCAACAATAAGATAGTCTCCTAATTCTTTTGCTCTTTTTAGTAAATTAATATGTCCGTAATGTAATAAATCATATGTTCCATATGTAAGTACTCTTTTCATAGTTAGTCTCCTTTATGTATTATTTTTTAAATATTCTTTTGACTTCAATTTACCTGGAATGTATAAGACACTCACTAAAAATTTATTTAATAAATTTCGTATTTTCTTTATCTTTATAGTAGTTTTTGTTATTTCAGAAAACAAAATAAAATGCTTAATAATATACAACCTCTTACCAAAAGAAACCCCTTTCATGTCCATCTCATTCAAAATCTCATAAAAATACATATAATACCCAAATGGATTATTTACAAATTCCTTATTAATATTCTTCGTATATCCTTCTTCTTGATACTCACATACCATCATATACTCATTTCTACAAACAATCTTGTAATCCTTATCCATTTTATGATACATTCTAGCTTCTGTAACAAATCTTTCATTATGCTCTAATTCATATCTATACTTTTTTCTAACTTCAGTAATAAAAGCTAATGCTTTTTCGCCTGTTCCGCCTTCTTTAAAATATAAATCAAACATTGTTGTTTCTTCTTTTTTAAATGTATTTCCCATATTATTTCCATTTTGATCAATTTTTAAAAAGGCAAATGCATAAATATCTTTTCTTTCTTTGTTCTTTTCATATAAATCCTTAATTTTATCAAATGCTCCATCTGTAAAATAATCATCAGAATCACATTCTATCCATATTTCACCTGTTACATATTGTGCTAAATTATTTATTGCTGTCATTTTGCCTTGATTTTGTTGTTTGAAAAATTTTATTTCAATTTCATTTTTAGCAATATAATCTTTTATCAAATTTTCTGTTTCATCTTTAGAGCCATCATCCATTATTAACCATTCTATTTCATAATTACTAGATTTATTTTTTATTAAGCTTTCATATAATTTAGGTAAACATTTTGCTCTGTTATATGTTGCTGTTAATATGGAAAATTTCATTTAATCACCTACTAATTCTATAATTTTTTGCAACTTTTCTGTATCGTCATATTCAGTACTTGTTTGTGTATTATTAAATATTTTGTCATCATTATCATTTAATAGCTTATACAATCCATCATAAATTTCGTCTTCACTATTTTCTAATATCAATGCCTTTGGATAATTTTCTATGCACTCTCGTGCTGCTGTATTTGTTATTATTATTGGTTTGTTTAATATTTTTGCTTCTTCTAATACCATTCCATATCCTTCAAATTCAGATAATAAGCAAAAATAGTTTGCATTTTTTATATATGGATATGGATTTTCTTTTTTACCTAATAAAATGAATGTATCTTCTACATTTTCTTGCTTTATTAATTTTTGAAGATTTTCTTTCTCTGGTCCATCTCCAATTATATATACTTTGTGTTTTAAACCTTGCTTTATTAATTTACTATGAACTCGTATAAATCTATCTATTGCCTTTTGCTTTACTAATCTACATACTGTTAAAAAATTTATTGAATTATAATCAAATTCAACTTTTATATTATAATTTGATTTTTTTATTACTAAATCTTTATCTATATAATTATAAATAACATGCATATTTTCTGTATTTAAATCATTATATATGTTTTGAAATTTTTCCATATTATCTTGACTTACAAATACTAAATCATTGTACTTCTTGTATATTTTTTTATCTATATATTTTTTTATTTTTGATTTTAAATCATTGCCAAATACTTTTTCTATGTCATTATGAATCCACGCTATTTTGTGAACATCTTTATTTTTTGTACTAAATAATCTTGTTATTGGTCCTTCTAAAAATGCTATTTCTGTGTCATAATTTTGTTTTATTTTTTTATTATAAATTATTTTGCTGAATAACAATATTTTTATTGGAATCCACATTTTTTGTAATTTTGTTAATTCATCATATCTGCAATTATATAAAGCTTTAAATTTTACATTTTTGTTTAAATCATTTTTTAGCTCTCCATTGTCATATATTGAAAATATTGTTATATCGTATTTTTCTGATAGCTTATTTGATATATCTACTAATACTCGCTCTGCTCCACCTAGTGTTAGGCTTGTTATTCCAAATAAAATTTTTTTAATTGTTATCACCTCTTTAAGCACTAAAAATAGCACAATATATTTTATATGTAAATTTATTTACTGTTTTCATATAAAAATTTTTTGCTGATTTATCTTTTTTTAGTATTTCATTTTTCTTCCAATTTGGAAATTCGTTATTTAGTCTTGTCCACGTTTCATTTAATAATTGCTTTCTTATTTTGGCATCTTCTATTTTTGTAATTCTAAATAACGAACTACATAATAGCAATCGTGCGTATGTATATTCTAGCTCTGTTTTATATTCTTCATATAAATTATTTTCTTTGTAGTATTTTATTACATTGTCCATTATTGTGAATATTTCTTTTGTTCTTTCATTTTGTGTATTTGATATTGATGAACTTCTTTGAATATAGTGTATTAATGGCTCTTTTACAAATGATACTTTATTGTAATATGGAACCATTTTGTAAAAGAATTCTACATCTTCATATCTTAATCCTTTTGGGAACTCCATTTTGTGCTCTTCTATTAAGCTTCTTTTTATTAATTTATTCCAAGCAACAACTCTTGCATATGTTAACATTTCTTTTTTGTTGTTATATATTTTCCCCGTATCAACTTTTTTTCTATCTGGATATTCCCATATAAAATCGCATTCTACCAAATCACTGTCATCTTCTTTTGCCTTGTTGTACATTTTTTCATATGTATCTAGCTCTACATAATCATCTGAATCTAAAAATGCAATATATTCTCCTGTTGCATGTGGTATTCCATAATTTCTTGCATCAGATAATCCACCATTTTTTTTATCCACTAATTTTATTTTATTTGGATATTTTTTTTGATATATTTCAATTAATTTTTTTGAATTGTCTGTAGATCCGTCATTTACAACTATTATTTCTATATCTTTTAAAGTTTGATTTACTAATGAATCCATTGACCTTACTATATATCTTTCTACATTATATACTGGTACTATAATACTAACTTTAGGCATATTCCCTCCTATTATCTTAATTTTAAATACCATCTTATATTTATATTTAAAATTATTTTCTTTAGTAATTGTTTAAAATTTCTTGCTTTTATATTTTTTAATATTTTTCGCTTTTTAATTTCTTTTATATAGTATTTTTGATTTATTTTGTTTAAATCTTCTATTTTTAAAATTATATTGTTTGTATAATATATTTTTAAATTTTCTAATGTTTGTTTAGATATATTGTATTCTTTTATTTTTTCATTCATATAATCATAATGGTATAGCATATCTAATGCTCTTTTCATTATTTTTTGTTGGTTATTTCCTCGTGTTATACTTGAACTTGATTGATAATAATAATATCCGTATACATTTGTTGATGCTACTTTTTTTGCCTTTAACATTATTAGTGATGTTAATGCAAAATCTTCATGTAATTTTCCTAATGGATATTCAAAATTATTTTCTTTCCAGAACTCGGTTTTATATAAGTATAACCACGCTGGTTGTAACATTACATCTTGATAATATAATGTATTAAATGCTTCTTCTCCTGTTTTTTCTTCAAATATTGGACCATCTACTTTTTCCGTTTCATTATAGTTTTCGTCTACTTTTACAAGTTTGTATTTTATCATATCGTAATCTAAATCTAAGTATTTTTGTAATTTTGAAAACAAATTTATATCTATGTAATCGTCAGAATCTAAAAAGCATATATAATCACCAGTTGCCTTTTGTATTCCATAATTTCTTGCATCAGATAATCCACCGTTTTCTTTTTTGTAATATTTAATATTTTCATATTTTTGTAAATATGGTTGTATTATTTTTTCTGAACTATCTGTAGAGCCATCATTTACTAGTATTATTTCTATATTGTTGTAGCTTTGACTTTCTACTGAATCAATACATTTTTTTAAATATTTTTGTGTGTTATATATCGGAATTATTACGCTTATTAATTTCATTTCCGCCTCCTAGCTTTTGAATTGCTACATACCACTTCAAATTTCTTGTGTAGTTTCTTGTGTAGTTTTCTTGTGTAGTTTTACTTCAATATAATATCCTCTATTTTTTTTATTATTTCGTTATTATATTTTTCTGGGTCAAATTTATTTTTTATTTCATAGCCGTTGTTTATAAATTCTTCCATTGCTTTGCTTATTTGTTTAACATCTTTTGAACAAACTATGCCATATTTTCCTTCTATATCTTTTTTACTATCTGATACATCTGTAGTTATTATTGGTTTATTAAACACCAATGATTCTATATATACAACTGGATATCCTTCAAAGTTCGATGTTAAAATTACACTATCACATTCTTTAAAATACGGATATGGATTCTTTTTTGGTCCCAAAAATATAATTTCTTTTTCTAAATTTAAGTCTTTTACCTGTTTTTGGTAATTTCGTGTATCTGGACCGACTCCAACTAGTATTATTTTAAATTTATAGTTTTCTTTTTTTAATACTTCCGCTGACTTTATTAGTTTTGTTAACTGTTTTTGTTTTTCGTCATGTCTTCCTATATTCAAAAAAGTTATTTCATTTTTATCTTTTTTAAAATCTGTTATAACTTCTTCTGATTTTTTTATTATCTTATTATAGTCGATTAAATTATTACATACTATTAATTTGTCTTTTAAATTTTTATATCTATTTTCAAAATCTTTTTTAGATTCTTCTGACACAAATACTATTTTAGTAAACTTTTCTGCATTTACATTATTGAAAAATTCTAAATATTTTCTTTCATCATTTTCAAAGAAATTTAAATAATTATTATGTACCCATAATACACTATTTTTTGATGATGTTCTTGCTATAAATGATGATGATAAAGAATATGTTGCAAATGATATAGCACTGTCAAATTTGTTTTTATATTTTAATATAAATTTTAATCTATTTAATGCATTTTTTATTTTTGCTAGTATTCTATTTTTATTATAGCTTGGTGAATATTCTATAATTTTTATATTTTTATCTATTGTGTCTAAAAATATTCCTTCTTTTTTTTCAAGTACTAATGTTATATCGTACTGTTTTTTTGCTAAGTAATTTATTAATGTTACTAATGCTGTTTCAATTCCACCAAGATCTAAAGAATATGCGGCAAATAATATTTTTTTCACTATATTTCAGCCTCCATCTTAATATATTAATTACTATCTTTCTTATTTCGCTCTTCCATTCTTTTCATTTTTGCTTTATTTAGGTCTGCTTTTCTTGTTATATCTTTATATCCAACTGCAATTATTGCAGATACAACCATTGCAAATGATACTGCTTTCCATACACCACTTTCTAGTAAAACAATTGCAAATACTCCTAATATTGCACTAAATCCATATAATATAAATACTGCTTCTTTTTGAGTATACCCTCTTGCCATTAATCTATGATGTAAATGTCCTTTATCTGGCATAAATACTCCTTTTAGAGATTTTCTTTGGTAAATTCTTCTTACTATTGCAAATAATGTATCAAATATTGGTAATCCTAATACTATTATTGGTGCTACTATAACTATTGCAGTATATGTTTTTGCTACACCTAATATTGAAATTACTGCTAATGAAAATCCTAAAAAGTTTGAACCTACATCACCTATAAAGGTTTTGGCTGGATTAAAATTATATGGTAAAAATCCGCTTATTGCTCCTGCCAATGCTGTTATTAATATTATTGATAATAATGGTGATTCATTTATTGTAAACACTATCATTAATGATATACATGATATTAGTGTTATTCCTGATGATAGACCATCTAATCCATCTATTAAATTTATTGCATTTGTTATACCAACTATCCAAAATACAGTTAATATATATGAAAACCATGGGTGAGCTTGTATTATATTATTTATTACTGGAGAATCCATATTTTCTATATTTATTCCACAAGCTACAACAATTATTGCAGAAATTGTTTGAGCTAGTAGTTTTAATAATGGATGTATATCTTTACAATCATCTATAAAGCATACAACCCCTAACACGGCAATACCACAAAAAAATCCTATAATTTCGGTAACATGTTCCATTAATCCAAATCCGCCTTCTATTACCATAGATGTTAATAGATATATTACAGATACCACAAATCCTGATATTACAGCAATTCCACCTAATCTTGGCATTGGTCTTTTATTTATTCTTCTATCACTTGGCATATCTATTGCACCAACTTTTTTAGCTAACCTCATTGTATATGGTGTTATTACATATGCTGTTATAAATGCTAGTAAAAAAGCTATTATTATATCTCCCCACATAGTTTATATCCTTTCTTTAGCTGATATATATTTAAACTCTATTTAATCCTCTCTATTATTGCATAAATCCCTTTTTTTGTAAACAATCTTTTTTACATAATGCCTATTGTTTTGCATTTTCTATTTGTAATTTATAAATTATTTATTGTAATTTTTATCGTTGTTTGCTTTTGTTCACTATAGTGGACTTCTTCTTTTATTGTTCTCTATAGTGAACATTTTATTTTTTATATAAAAACACAGTATACTGCAAAACTTTATTTAACTTTATTTGCAATATACTGTATGTTTACACACTTGTATAAAATTATTCTTCACCTATATTTTTATCATCAATAGCAACCAATCTATCACCTTTTTCAATTTCATAATCACCGCTTGGAGAAATTGTTAATTTGGTATTTTCTTTTTTTACTAATAGTACATTCATTCCAAAGTGATTTCTAAATTTTAAATCTCTTAATGTTTTTCCTATCCATTTTTCCTGTGCTTTTAGCTCTACTATATCATAATTTTCAGATATTTTTATTGCTTCCATTACATTTATATCCATTATTCCTTTTGCTATTCTTATTCCCATTTCCTGCTCTGGTGATATTATTGTGTTTACCCCTATTTTTTCTAATATTTTTTTATGTAAATTGCTTGCTGATCTTGCTATTATTTTAGGTATTCCAGCTTCTTCGCATAACATTGCAGCCATTATATTTGTTCCTATATCTCGCATTGTAATTACTGCAACATCAAAGTTATCTAAAGATAATTTTTTTAGCTCAGTTGAATCCTTTATATCTAATTGAATTGCTTCTGTTGCATAATCTGCAATTTCTTCTACTCTTTCCATATCTCTATCAATAGCCAAAACATCGCAATTATAATCATATAATTGTCTTACAACACTTTGACCAAACGTTTTTAATCCTATAACTAATATATTTAACTTTCTCATTTTTACAACCCTTTCTTTTTTAGAAAAATAACAGATGCACATTAAAATTAATTTTATAATTTAAAAAATTCCGTAATATTTCATATCTAAAAACTCTATATTGTATTTTTACTAACATTTTAAAAACAGAATCACTTAATGGATATGACCTATGAATTCCAGATAAATCTAATTCATTACTTAAATTTATTCTATTATCAGTTAAATTTTGTATATACCCATTATTCCAAAGAGCTACACGCTCTTCTTGTGTATGTAATCCATATGGATATGTAAATACTTTTAATCTATTATTTCCCAACTTTTCATCAAGCTCTTCATATGATTTATTTGTATCTTCAACAAGTTTTTGTGGCGTTTATTCATTATATCTTGCATGAGTTAATCCATGTGAATAAATTGAAATAAGACCACTTTCCTCCATTTCTTTGGCTTGATTCCAATTATAAAAAACATCTTCAGTTCCTATGGTATTGTTATTTATAAAAGATGTCATTGGAATATTTTGTTCTTTTGCAAATTGATACGCGTATGTATATACTCCGGTATATCCATCATCAAAAGTTATTACAAAGCTCCATTTTGGAATTGCTTTTTTACCATTTTTATAATCTTCTAAATCTTGATAACTTATCGGCTTATATCCTAATTTCATTAGTCCTGTTATTTGCTTTTTAAATGTATCATATGTTGTTTGCATATAATCATATTGTATTTGTGATTCATCCCCTACAATATCATGATAAACAAATACTGGAATTTGGAGATTTTTTTCACCAATATAATATGTATTGTTTACTGTTGCCTTTTCATATGCAACAAAAGCTATTATTGCTAATAATATAAATATTAGTATAGTTATTACTATTTTTTTCCATAATTTCATTTTAGTTTTAGTAACAAGCTCTTTACTTTCTTTTGTTATATTATCATTTTTCATAATATTTCACATTCCCTTTTTTAATTTTTTTCCAATATAAAAAATAGAAAAATATATATTTTTCTCTGCTCAAAGCATTTTTTATTTGCATACATCATATAAAATTTATTATCCAACTATTAAATCATCACATTCAGGATACTTTATTCCTTTATTTCGTTTGTCCTTTTTCAGCACAGCATATGAAATTGTTATTGGACCTAATCTTCCTATAAACATTACAAACATAATTATTATTTTTCCTGCCACACTTAGTTTTGGTGTTATTCCAAGTGTTAATCCTACTGTTCCAAATGCTGAAAATACTTCATAAAATATATCTAAAAAGCTTACATCTCTTACAGATGTTTCCGCTTCTGGTAAAGTATGCTCTGCTTTAATATCTTCTGTTATTGATAAACCAACTATTGAAACAATTATTATAAAAACACTAACAAACATAACTACTATTGCTCTTTTTAGCAATCTTTGAGGTACTTTTCTTTTATTTATAATTGTGTTTTCATTTCCTTTTAGATAACTTATAACCATTAAAATAATTATTGCAAAAGTTGTTGTTTTTATTCCTCCTGCAGTACTTCCCGACGAACCACCTATAAACATATATATTAATGATATAAATTTTGTAGCTGTTGTTAGCTCTGTTGAATCAATTGATTCAAAACCTGCTGTTCTAAGGGTTGTTGAATAAAAACTTGATTTTAGTATTTTTTGAGCTATATTGTCATCTTTCATTATTTGAACATTATCTTTTTCTAATATAAATGTAAATACTGCTCCTGATACTAACAATATAAATGTTGTTATCAATACTATTCTTGTATGTGTTGAAATTTCTCTACCAAATTTTCTAGCAGGTATTTTTTTTATTGCATCAATTATATCGTCCCAAACAGTAAATCCTAGTCCTCCTACTATAATTAAAACCATAATAGATATAGAAACTAGCCAATCATATTGATAATTTATTAAACTATTACTTCCCATAATATCAAAACCAGCATTACATACCGCAGATATTGAAAGAAATATCGAATAAAATATTCCCATTTTTGTTCCATATTGTGGGATAAATCTTATTGATAAAAAAATAGCTCCTATAATTTCTATTACTCCAAGATAAATAAATATCTTTTTTATTAATTTAATTATTCCTTTATTATAATTTTGATTTAAAGATTCTTTTATTAAATTACGCTCTGATAGTCCTATTTTTTTTCGCATTAATAATAGTAATAGTGCTATGAAGCTCATGAATCCTATTCCACCTATTTCTATTAAACACATTAAGACTACTTTTCCAAATATTGTAAATTGTTCTGCTGGTATTATTGTATTTAAACCTGTTACACATACAGCTGATGTTGCTGTAAATAGGCTATCTACAAACTTTATGTGTTTTCCAGAAACATTGCTTATTGGTAATTTTAACAAAATTGCTCCTATAAAAATACTTGCAATTACTCCTAATACTAAAATTTGTGGAGCAGTTAATTTTATCCTTCTTGACTTTTCCATCTTCCCTTTTTCCTCGACTTTTGTTTTTATTTAAATATGTTACATATAAATATTATTAACTCTATCAATATACTTGTTTGTGCTATTCCAGCTAAATTTCCGAGTTATAAATCTTCTTGTATTTGTTGATTCCTTTATTTTCTTGTATTGTATGTACCAATCTATAAACATAATTAATAAAAATATAATACTTATATATAACGGTACTCTAAATTTTAATAAATATATTATTATTCCAATTATTTGACCTGTTAATATTCCTGTACATCTACTACATACAGGAAATTGATAACCTTTTATTTTAAAACTGCGCTCTTCCATTTGGTGGCATCCACATTTATTGCCTAACCTCATAAAAAATGCCCATATTTTTATTTTTGTTTCCTTTTTCATTTTTAAAATCTATGTCCACAATTGTTACAGATATTAGTTGTTTTAGTTTTTGTTACAGTATCTCCTGTATTACATAATCCGCATAAAACACCTGGCCATCCGAATAACAAATATCCACAACATGCATTACTTCCGTCAAATCCTTTGGTTTTTGTTTTTGTATCAACTATACTAGATATACTTTCACTACCACAGTTTGGACACCTCATACTTTTCCTCCTAATATTATTTTGGCGGAGTGAGTGGGATTCGAACCCACGGGCCCTTATTCAGAGCTAACGCATTTCGAGTGCGCCTCGTTATGACCACTTCGATACCACTCCAATTTATACTTTATATTTATATCACATTTAAATAATTAAAGCTATATTTTTGGATTTTTTTATTTAATTTTTATAATGATACTTAGATTAATTTTAGTTATTGTAAAATATAGTATCAGTATATAAAATAAAAAAATCAGTATCCATCAAATACTGATTCATTTATAATTTACATTGAATGTATGTATTATAGTTGTGGTGACCCCTACGGGAATCGAACCCATGATTCGGCCTTGAGAGGGCCGCGTCTTAACCGCTTGACCAAGGGGCCATATATAATACTTTATATTTATAACACAAATATAATGCTTCGTCAAGAAAATTTTATAGATTTTTCTGTAAAAAACTTTCAAATTATTATTGCGAAATAATAGTCTAGATGGTAAAATTTAAATACAGTAATTATTTTTTCCAAAAGAAAGGTGGTGAAAACATATGGAAGAGAAGAAAGTTAGAAAAATAAGTTTATCTACATTCTTTTTAATATTAGCACTAATTATAATTGTAGTAATGGCTATTTTTATGTATAAATTTTATAATGAAAAAATAGATGCAAATGAAAAAGCAACTGAATTACAGACACAAGTAAGCAACTTAAATGGAACTGTAAGTAATTTACAAGGAAAAATAGATGCAATATCCGGTACAATAAATTCTACTGATTCTACTGAAAATACTACTGTCACAAAACCAAAAGAAAATACTTTTACTTCATCTACTACATTAGATAAGAAATATGAAAATTCTAAATATGGTATTACATTTTCTTACCCATCATCATTATCAAATCATCATAATTCATTAACAGACGATATGGTCGAATCTTTCAGTGATAATAAAGGAAATGAAATCGCAATTGCTAGATTTAATAATGATACCATCGAAAGTATGATTGACTTTGAAAAAAATAAAGATATGCCTGATGGTACAAAAGTTAAATTAGATATAAAAAAGGAAGGATATGTTACATTAAATAGTGGAACAAAAGGTTATAGTATTGAAACTAATGACAATAATATTATATTTATTACTGAAAAAAATAATGTAGCATTTAGATTTACAATTTCATATACTACTGATAATGAGAAAATATCAACTGATATTTTAAATTCTTTTTCTTTAAAATAATTTTATAAAAATTGTTATATAAAGTTAGTGTAAAATGAAAGTAGGCAAAATGAACATAAAATTTTGTCTACTTGATTTTTATAAATATAGATAAATTTCTCAATGTATTAATATCTTTCTTATTACTACTTTTGTTTCTATATTCATATTATATATTTTATTGTTGTTCTTTTACTTTTAATATTTCTATAATATAATGCTCCTTCTTTAATTAAACTTTCCAACATCTTCCGCTTTTAGTGTCTGCCATTTTCATTCTTTCTGTCCTTCTTATTTTTTATTACTTTACACTTTTATTAAAATATTCATCTGGCATTAATACTTCTATTCCATTTTTCATTAACAATTCTGTTGTTATACCATTTCCATTTATTAATGTTCCATCAAATTTTCCGCTATATATTTTTCCTTTTCCGCATGACGGACTTCTTGGTTGTAATATTGCTTGCTTTATACCTAACTTTTTTGCTAAATTTAATGTTTCTTCAGCTCCCTTTTTGTATTGTACTGTTACATCTTCGTTGTTCTTGTTTATTACTTTTTCATCATTTATTTCTGATGCAAATCTTGGAGTTGGTAGGCCTCCTAATTGTTCTGGACATACTGGAATTGCCTTTCCTTCTTTAACTAAATTGAATATTTTTTCATCATAATTATTACCACCGCTGTATTTACAATTTATTCCTACTAAACAACCACTTACTAATATCATTTTTATCACCTTTTCTTAATCAACTATATCTGCCAATGTAAAATTTATTACTTTTTGCAGGTTTTCTAAACTCATTTCAACTTGATATCCTATTTTACCAGCACTAAAAATTATTTTTTCAAAATTTTGTGCAGTAATATTAATAACTGTTTTAAACTGCTTTTTCATACCTATTGGAGAGCATCCACCATGTATATATCCTGTAAGTGGTAATAGCTCTTTTGATTTAATCATTTCGACTTTTTTTTCATTAACACTTTTAGCAGCTTTTTTTAAATTAAGTTCTTTATTTACTGGAACCAAAAAAACATAATTGTTTCTTGATGTTCCAACTGTAACTAGTGTTTTAAATACACAATTAGGGTCTTGATTTAAAGCTGTCGCTACCTCCATTCCACTTATGGCTTGTGTACTTGCATATGAATAACTATTATATTTTATTTTTTTCTGCTCTAAAATTCTCATCACATTTGTTTTTTCTTCCATAATAAATCCTCCATTTGCTATATATTATCAAATCCGTGAGATTTTATCAAGAGCAAAAAAGGCTGTTTTGTGGGATTTCAGTGAAACGTAGCTTAGAGCAAGGAGGTCAATGGGGGTTGTCAATGGGGACGGTTCTTTTTGACACAACCCCCATTGATCACCCATTGACCTCCATTGACACAAATTGAAAAAAAAAAGAAAATTTGAGTTAATTCAAATTTTCCCTTTTGCATCTTTTCTTTTTCAATTAATTCACTCTTTAAATTCTTTCGCCAGTTTTCCTATCGCTTTTGTTTCTATTCTTGAGACATATGAACGAGATATTCCTAGCATTTTTGCTATTTGTTCTTGAGTTCGTGGCTTTTTTCCATCTAATCCAAATCGCATTGTTATTATTCCGAATTCTCTATCTTTTAAAACTGTCTTCATTTTTGCATATAATTTTTTTATTTTAAATTTTAAATCCACTTCTTCATCAACACTTCTTTCATTATTTTCTAAAACTTCTTGTAAACTTACAGTATTATCATCTTTATCTTTTCCTACAGTGTCTTCTAAATATACTTCTGCATTTAATTTTTTTGCACTTCTAAAATGCATTAATATTTCATTATCTATACATCTAGAAACATATGTTGCAAGTCTTACACCTTTTTTATAATTAAAACTATCTATTCCCTTTATTAAGCCTATTGTTCCTATTGATATTAAGTCATCTAAGTCTGTATTGTTATTGCTATATTTTTTGCATACATGAGCTACAAGTCTTAAATTTCGCTCTATTAATATAGTTCTTGCCTCTTTATCTCCGTTTTCTAACATTTGTAAATACATCTTTTCTTCTTCTGCATTTAATGGCTCTGGAAATAAACTATTTTTAGATATGTATCCAATCACAAAAAGTGAGGTTTGTAAAAATGTTAAAAATCCCGAGATAGAAAATACTAACATACATTTACCTCCATATTTCTTTCCTATATTTTAAATATATGTTAATATTTTTGTTTGTGTGCCTGGACTTTTGAATTTTATTCTGTCTTGCTCATTATTACTAAACAATGCAATATTATTGCAAATACTCCGCCAACTATAGACCCAATCATTAAACCTGCCAAAAACATATTTTCACCTTCTTTTTATTTATTATTATCCTTTTTATTTTTTGTATTCTTTTTTCTTAATATTTGTGTATTTAAAATTGTTCCAGCTATTGAAATTCCTAATAAATAATTGCTTGCATCTATTTGACCTGTTCTTGGTAATGTTTCTTTTTTGTCTTGCTCAATTTTTTTGTTCTTAAATGTAATTGTTTTTATTTCATTTTCTTCTAGCTTTATTGTTATAGGCTCTTCTGATAATATATAATCTTTTGCTGTTTCAATTTCTTTTATTGTATATTTTGTGTCTATTGGTAAATTTTCAATTTTTGCCTCACCGTTTTCATCTGTTATTAATGAAGATATTAATTCATTTTGCTCATTGTATATTTCGAACTTTACACCTTTTAATTTTATTTCATTGTTTTTCGAGTCAACCTTTATTATTTTTATTGAACCTTTTTTCTTTTCGTTTTCTATTTTTACATTTTTTATTTCGTCATATTCTAATTTTATATTTGTTTCATTTTGTGATAATATATAATTTTTATTTGTTTCTATTTCTTTAATTGATATATTCCCTGGTTTTAAATTAGATATACTTATTTTTCCATTTTCATCTGTTTCATATATTCCTATTTCTTCTCCACTTTCATATTTAATTAAAAACTTTACACCCTTTATAGGACATTTAGTATCTTTATCTATTTTTTCTATTTGAATTCCACATTTATTGGCATTAATATTTATATTAGAGCTTGCTTGTACATCATCGCTATACATATCACAACATAGCATATAGTTTTGATAGTTTCCAACATTACATTCAGCATAATATATTGGGTTATTTTTGCACTTTCCTACAATTTTTATATTGCCATCTATACTATTTGTTATTTTATCTTTTGGAATCATTAATTTAAAACTTCCATTTCCATTAAATTCTGTTTTACTAGTACCAGTTTTATCTGCTATATATGTTCCTTCTGGGAACCCAGTAATTTCAGAAACATTATATTTACTGCATTCTACTTTTGAATTTACTTTAAAAATTGCAGAATAATAACCATCTTTATTTAAATCTTTTGATAACTCACTTTGTTTTGATATCTGTAATATATTATTATTTTTTATTGTTTCACTTCCATTGTAGCCAATATCAATTAATTTACATATTGCATTAATTACTTTTGTACCTCTTCTTTGTATATCTTCTAAACTTTCATTTTCGACTTTTGTTGTTCCAGCTCTATATTGTTGTCTTATTTCTTCAATTGAATTACCTCTAAGAATTGCATATGACGCCATTTTTGTTGTCAGGTATGCATCATCTTCTGTTTCAACTCCCATTTGACTTGGTGTTTTATATGGATATCCATTTGTATATACACGCCATAATTTTTCATTTGATAATAGCTCTTTTAATTTTACATCATATCCTGCATACTCACCTTTAATCCAACCTATTCCTTTTAAATCTGGATCTATACAATACGCTATTCTTTTTACTCCATTGCTATCTGTATAATATGTTATACTATATGTAACATATATCCATTCAGACCCATTCCATTTTTGTATTGAATAAAAACCTTTGTTATCTCTTTGTAAATACTGTATTTCACCTGCTGTTGCAGCTTCTGTTTTTTTCATTTGTGTAGATATTTGAAATATTGCCAATGCTAATAATACTATACTAAACAACATTTTTCTTACTTTTTTCATAAATAAACTCATTCCTTCTTTCTTCTATTTATATATTTGGATTTCGTAAACCTCTGTTTACGACATTACTTTTTTATAATTTTTTCAAAAATTCTTTTGTAATTAAAATGCTCTTTAGTATATTATTTTAATATAAATTAAACTTTTTCTGACGCTTGTACACATAATCTTAAATTTTTCTTATCTTTTACACAGGTTATTAATGTTAAAATATTTTTATTTGATTTTTCTAAAACAGACAAATCATTTTCAGATATTTGATTTATTTCAGTTACAATATAAACTCTTGTTCCTAATTTAGTTTGATAAATGATTTCATCATTAATTTGTAATTTATTTATTTTTTCAAAATAATGTGCATATGTCCCCCTGTTATGAGAAGCAAGAGCAACATTTCCATTCCAATAACTACTATCACAAAAATGTCCAACAGATTCTTTTAATACATCTTGTGTTACGCCTTCTTTAATTGGTGCTTCAACATTTATTGCTGGAATTTTTATTTTTCCTAAAACATTATTATCACTAGATATTTTTTCAATTGAAAAAGCCTCACACTCCTCAATTTGTTTTTGCTCTTCACTTTTTTTAATAGCATCACAATTAATAATATTTTCGTTTACAATACTATCTGCCTCTTTTATTAGATTTGATTGAATAATGGAATTTTTATTTTTTTGATATAAAAAAATGAATAAACAACATACTACAATAACACTAATAATAACACTGAACAAAGACTTCAATGTTTTTCGTTTCAATAAGTCACCTCCTATTACATTTTTTAAATTTCTTTGGAAATTTTTTAGAATTAAATTTTTTGAATAAAATTTTATTATGTACTAATTTTAATATCAAATTCATACAAAGTCAATCTTTTTTCATCTGCAAATTTCTACATAATTCGACAAGTTGTCAATGGGGACGGTTCTTTTTGACATCACACACTAATCTCAGTCACAGATTGATAACACCCATCACCATTTCCATTTACGATTTTCTTTTTTAAACTTAACTAGCAACCTTTTTCAGAACTACCATATTATATCGCCTAATTTAGTTAAAACATTTGCACCATCTTTTATTAACTCGTTAGTTCCCACCGAATTTGCTAAGTTAATGTTTCCTGGTATTGCCCATACTTCTTTGCCTTGGTTTATTGCATGGTTTGCTGTTATTAATGACCCACTTTTGGCACCTGCTTCTACAACAATTACAGCATCTGAAATACCACTTATTATTCTATTTCTTCTTGGAAAATTTGTTTTTTCTGGTTTTGTTCCAACTATATATTCGGATATTATAAGTCCATCATTTTTTAAAATTTCATAATATAATTTTTCGTTTTCTTTTGGATATATTTTATCCATTCCACATCCTATAACAGCTATTGTTTTTCCCTTGGCTTTTAATGCACCTATATGTGAATATGAATCTATTCCTTTTGCCAAACCACTAACAATATTGACATTTCGTTTAGCTAATTCATATGAAAAATAATACGCATTCTTTTTTCCATATATTGATGCCATTCTTGAGCCTACAATTGCAACAGATTCATTATTTATGTTTTTTAGATTTCCTTTGGAATATAACACTATTGGTTTATTTTGTATATTATTTAATTTTTGCGGATAATTATTGTCAGTATATTTTATAATTTTTATATCATTTTTATTTATATATCTTAAATATTTAGTTAAATTGCTTTTATATGATTTATTGCATAGCTCTAATAATAATATTTCAGATAAAAACCTATTTGATTTAAGCTCTTTTTCATTAAGATTCCATATATTTCTTATATTTTCGTACTTTTTTAATAATAAGTCAAATACTTCAAAAGTCATATTTTTTATTTGTGAAATCCAAATCCAATATTCAAGTTCTTCTATATTACAACCCTCCTATGTTTTATATATTTTTTGTAGAAATTCAAATATATAATTTATTCTTTTAAATTATTTTCATTTATATATGTTTTGTTTGGATTTTTTTAGATGCCAATTTTTTGAAAAAAATAATTTGAATTTTTGAAATTTAATTTTAAATAAATTTCTAAAACTTTTGTGTAAAGTTTTACATAGTTCTTATATTTTATTGCAATTTTCTTGAGTTTGCAATAAAAACCGTATACCAAATTTCGACAAAGTCTAAAAAAAAAGAAAATCAGTAATAAAAATACTGATTTTCTTTTTTTATAAATCTTCTATCTTTTTATCATTAACATGGTCTATTTTCTTCCATTCTGTATCTCTTTTGAATAGACATTTTATATTTATTAATAACCATGATCCCATGAAAATTGGATATGTTAACAGTCCTTTTATCATTGGTTTTATTGGCTTTTTTTCTAAATATAACACTACTAATCCCATAAATGGTAATACTAATAATGTTGGTATAATATATTTTAACATTTGTATTGTAAAATCCAATCCACTCATTGCTCCTGTTGCAAATAAAACAATATTTACTATTACTAGTACCATTGTTAATATTAACATTGGTGTTGTTCCTAACATATATAATAAACCGTCAAAATTCATTACTGTTTTATTTTTTACTACAGCTTCAGCTAATGGTTTTGTATATTCTTTTAAACATTGCATATGTCCTACTGTCCATCTTGATCTTTGTGTCCATGATTGTTTAAATCCTACTGGTTGCTCATCATATACTATTGCATCTCTTGCCCAACCCAATTTTTTACCTTCTATAATTCTTTTTAATGAAAATTCTATATCTTCTGTTAATGTTTTTGTGTTCCATCCTTGAGGTTTTATTACATCAAATTTTACCATAAAACCTGTTCCATTCATTAAAGGTGAAAGACCTATATTATATCTTGCTAAATGATAAAATCTATGCATTGTCCAATAGAATATTGCATATCCTGCAGATACCCAACTGTCTGATGGATTTTTTATGTCTTTATATCCTTGAACAACTTCTTCTCCTTGACACAATTTTTTATTCATTACTTTTAAGAAATTTTCATCTACTATATTATCAGCGTCAAATATACAAAATGCATCATATGGTGCATCTTCTTCAATTTTTTGAGCTAAAAACCATTGAAGAGCATGACCTTTTGTTTTATGAGCTTCATCAAATCTTTCATATACTATTGCTCCTGCTTTTTTTGCAACTTCTGCTGTTTTGTCTGTGCAGTTATCTGCAATTACATATATGTCGTATAAATCTTTTGGATAGTCTAATTTTTTTAAACTCTCTATTAAATTTACTACAACTTTTTCTTCATTATGAGCTGGTATTATTGTCATGAATCTGTGTTGTTTATCTTCTTTTAAAGGTTTTTCTTTAATTTTAACAAAAGAGCACAAACTAATTATGAATTGATATAACCAATATATAGTTACAATCCAAATAAGTGCCTGTTGTATTATATATAAATATTCCATCTTTTACTCCTTAATTTTAAATTCATATATATTATACTTACTTATATTCTTTTTTTCAACATTTTGTTACTTTTTTTTATATTTTCACAAATAATTCACAAAAAAGCCCCTTATTTTTTGGTTATTTTCAAAAACAATAGTATACTAAAATATACTATTGTTTTTGCTTTTATTTTATTATTTTTCTTCTTTGTTTTCGTCTTTATTTTGAGCTGTAGATTCTAGGTCTTTCATTGTTAAATTTACTCTTCCTTGAGAATCAATTTCAGATACTTTTACTCTTATTTCGTCTCCAATTGCTAATACATCTTCTACTTTTTCTACTCTTTTACTTGATATTTTTGAAATATGAAGTAATCCTTCTTTTCCTCCACCTAAATCAACAAATGCTCCGAATGGCATTATTTTTGTTACGACACCATCATAAATTTCTCCTGCTTCTATTTCTCTTGCTATATCTTTTATCATTTTCATTGCAGTTTCTGCATTTTTTGAATCATTAGAATATACACATACAGAACCATCTTCTTCAATGTCTATTTTTACATTTGTTTCAGCAATTATTTTGTTTATAACTTTTCCACCTGTTCCAATTACATCTTTTATTTTGTCTACACTAATTTTTGTTGTTATTATTTTTGGAGCATATTTTGAAATTTCTGCACGTGGCTCTGCTATTTGTGGTAACATTATGTCATTTAATATATACATTCTTGCTTTTTCTGTTCTTTCAAAAGCTTGTTCTATTATATCATATGTTAATCCATCTATTTTAATGTCAACTTGTATAGCAGTTATGCCATCTTTTGTTCCACCTACTTTAAAGTCCATATCTCCAAAGAAATCTTCAATACCTTGAATATCTGTTAACATTACATATCTATTTGGATCATTTTTGTCTGTTACTAATCCTGTTGATATTCCAGCTACTGGCTTTTTAATTGGAACACCTGCATCCATTAAAGCTAATGTACTTCCACATATACTAGCTTGTGATGTTGAACCATTTGAGCTTAATACTTCTGATACAACTCTTATTGCATATGGGAATTCTTCTTCTGATGGAATTACTGGAACTAATGCTTTTTCAGCTAATGCTCCATGACCAATTTCTCTTCTTCCTGGTCCTCTTGATGGTCTTGCTTCTCCAACACTGTATGATGGGAAGTTATATTGATGCATATATCTTTTTCCTGTTTCTTCATCTAATCCATCTAATAATTGCTCTTCACTTTTCATTCCTAAAGTTACTATTGACATTACTTGTGTTTGACCTCTTGTAAAGATAGCACTTCCGTGTACTCGTGGTAATACTCCAACTTCACAAGATAGTGGTCTTATTTCATCTATTTTTCTACCATCTGGTCTTTTATGTTCTTCTAGTATCATTTCTCTTACACATTCTTTTTCTAGATCATGAACACTATTTGCAATGTCAGCTTTCTTTTCTTCTGCTGATTCTTCTCCATATTTTTCTATAAAATAATTTGTTATATCTTCAGTTATTTTTTCTATATTTGTATCTCTTACAGTTTTATCAACTTCTTGAACATCTTTGTACATTCTTTCTTTGAAGTTTGATTTTATCTCTTCATATACATCTTTATCAGTTGCAAATGATTGATATTCAAATTTTGGCTTTCCTATTTCTGCTTGTATTTTTGATATAAAATCACATAATTTTTTTATTTCAACATGAGCATCTTTTATTGCTTGTAACATTGTGCTGTTTGGTATTTCATCTGCTCCTGCTTCAATCATTGTTATTTTTTCTTGTGTTCCAGCTACAGTTAAACGTAATCTACTGTGCTCTCTTTGCTCTGCTGTTGGATTTATTACTATTTTATCATCTACATATCCTACATTAACAGCTGCTGTTGGTCCTCCAAATGGAATATCTGATATTGCAAGTGCTGCTGCTGTTCCTATCATTGCACAAACCTCTGGTGAGTTATCTTGCTCTACAGATAATACTGTTGCCACTACACATACATCATTTCTGAAATCTTTTGGGAATAATGGTCTTATTGGTCTATCTATTGCTCTTGATGTTAATATAGCTTTATCTGCAGGTTTTCCTTCTCTTTTTGTAAAACTTCCTGGTATTTTTCCTACAGCATATAGTTTTTCTTCATAATCTACTGATAATGGGAAAAAGTCAATTCCTTCTCTTGGCTCTTTTGATGCTGTAACATTTACCATTACTACAGTATCTCCATATCTTACCATAACACTTCCATTTGCAAGCTCTGCAATTTTTCCAGTTTCAATTGTTAATTTTCTTCCAGCTAATTCTGTTTCATAACATTTAAACATATACTTCTCTCCTTTATAAATTATTATTTGCTTAAAATTAGCTGTAACCTCGATAAATTACTTTAATTTACTTTTATTTAATATAATTTTTTAAAGTACTTTATCCAAGCTACTTACTAATTTTTAAGCATTTTTAACACCATTTAATTAAAATGGACGTTTAGCAATTTATTTATGCAAAACGTCCAAAAGTTATTATTTTCTTAATCCAAGTTTTTCTACGATATCTCTGTATCTTTGAACATCTTTTTTTGCTAAGTAGTTAAGTAAGTTTCTTCTGCTTCCTACCATTTTTAAAAGACCTCTTCTTGAATGATTGTCTTTTTTGTGAACTTTTAGATGTTCTGTTAATTCATTGATTCTTTCTGTTAAAAGAGCTATTTGAACTTCTGGTGAACCAGTATCGTTTTCATCTCTTTTATAAGTAGCGATTATTTCTTGTTTTCTTTCCTTTGTCATTTTACAATGCACCTCCATTATTATTTTTATCCTTAAACTGAGTTTAAGTGGTGTTAATTATCCTTGAACTAAGTATAAGGTTTTGTATTTTTAATACCTTGATATTTTATCATATAATTTTAGTCATTGCAAGGGAAATAATTGCTTTTTTTGAATATTTATGTAGTATTACAATCAATGTAATGTAAAAAATTAAAAATTGAATAATTGTTTATGATATTAAACAATTTTATATAAAAATATTTATTTGAGAATTATAAAAAGGACCATATGCATGGTCCTCTCCTTTATAACAAAAACTAAAACTACTTCCTTATTTTAATCGATCAAATCATTGTCCAACATTATATAGTTTGCTCTATGAATATACAAAGCTTTACCATCAATGTTGAGTTTTGTCGTTTTTGGCAAATCATCTGGAATTTCCCAGTATACCTCTTCTCCGCCATAAACAGCAAGAGGCACACCGAGTTGTGAGCAGATTACAACTACCTTTGATGTTCCAAGAACATTTTTTATTTTATTAATATTCCTGTCAATAGCATTAATCGTTCCTCCACTTCCAGTTACATCATCTGGTAACTCAAAATCTTCAACCTTTTCAAGACCTTCCTCAGCAAAAATAACTGTATTGCCAGTTTGATTTACCTGGTTTCCGTCTACAGTAATTGTAACAACACTTGAAAGCTCATAATTGGTTGATGATTCTCCGTCTGAGTTAACAGATTTTGTTTTCACATAATTTGCCTCTATACCAACTTTTTTTCCGTGAATTGTGAGGATATTATCCCCATAATTATCATAAAAATCGATGTTGAACTTGTTTCCAATTAACTCGCCTTTTATATTTTTCATTTCATTGTCGAACCAAGCACAACTAGTCGTCATACATGCAATTAACATTGCCATCGATACTACAATAATATAGCGAATTTTTGAATAAACCTTCTTTTTCATGCTTTCCTCCATATGTTGTATGGATGTAGTTTTAGTTTAGTATAATATATATATTAACATTTTTACCTGACTTTTTCAAGTATTTACTATTACTACCTCATTATCAATTAAAAATATTCAATACTATTATTTTCTTTATCACTTTAATTCAAAATCTATACTTCCTCTTTTATTCGCATATTTTATTGTTGCAATTGCCCCATTTATTATCGTTAAACATGGTCCTTTATGTGATATATCAGTATCATATATAATTGGAATATTTAAATTTGATATAACACTATCTTGCAGAGCTTCTTCCATTGTATATCCTATACATGATGTTTCTTCTCCGTTTCTTCCAAATATAATTGCCTTTGTATATTTAAAATAATCAAGTTCATTCAGTTTCCATATTGTACGAATAAGCTCTTCTTTTGATAATTCACAATTATCAAAATACCAAATAATTCCGTCATTTTTATATCTTTCGTTAAATTCATTTGTACCATCATATTTTGTTCCTGCTATTTCTGATATTATATCTAAACAGCCACCAATTACTCTTCCTGTTACAGTTATTTCGCTATTATTTAAGCTTTTCCATTCGACCTTTTTTGTTAAATTATAGCCTTCTAATCCAGTTATTCTTTCTGCTCTTTCATCCTCGTATAATTCGTAATTTTTTTGTTTTATTATATTGCCTGTAATTATTTGAATATTATCAAGTATGCTTTTATCATCGCATTCTGCACCATAATCACCAAAATTATTTCCATATATTGTTGCTATATCATATTTTGTGGTTACTGGAAATAGTATACCTGTTGGATCTGAAAATCCTTGAATAAATTTTGGATTTGTTTGTATTTTTTGAAAATTCACATATGGTAGCATTTCTACTAAAAATTCTCCACCTGCTGCACAAATAATAAAATTAATATTTTTATTTTCTATCATTTTATTTAGCTCTTCTGCCCTTTCTTTTGCAGGTGCACTACGCATCTTATATGAATTAAATATATTTTTTGATAATACAACTTTATAGCCTTTTTCTTCTAGTTTTTTCTTTGCATTATTATATCTATTATTATATAAATTGTTATATGCTCCACTTGATGGTGCTGGAACCCCTATACAACTTCCTTGCTTTAAAAAATTTGGATATATCATTTTTCTTACTCCTTTTTCATACTTCAAAAATCCTGATATTTTTACTTTTAATAATAATTTATAACTTGGCTTGTTGGTGTTGCAATAGTACAAAATATTTAACAACAATTACTCACTGCTTTCAGCTCCAATTCTTTTTCTCGATGAATATTTTATTATATTTTTTATCTTAGCATTATTTCCTTCAATATCCCCTAAATAATAAGATAAGCAAAAGCCTACTAAACAAGTTAAAATTGATACCGCAGTTTTTATATCTAACATCATTTTACAACTTTCATTTAATACATTTGGAATTATTGATATAAATAACCCAAATATAATTGAAAATGTTGCTGTATAAAATCTTTTTATTAATTTGTTTATTATAAATGAAATCACAAGAGCACCTATTACTAGGCCAAATCCTGCTGGTATTAATACACTTAAATTAAAATTAGCTAATGAACTTACATATAATTCATATAATCCTAGTGAAGATAAAATTACAGCACTATCAACACCTGGTATTATTGAAGATCCAGCTACAGCTACTCCTAGCACAATAGATTGTATTAAATTTGGATTTTCTATTTGTGGAAATGCTCCTTTATTTAGTGAAAATAATAGTAATCCGGCAATTGCAGATATAACAATTAAAATATAATATTTTTTTGAAAATCCTTCTTTTTTTACTTCTTTATAAAATAATGGTATTGTTCCTATTACTAACCCCAAGAATGCAAATCTTGTTTGCATTTCAAATGTGTTTAATAAATAATCTACTACTTTGCTAAATAATAATACACCTACTCCAAATCCTAAGAACAACGGTACTAAGAACATTATATTCTTTTTGAAATTTTTAAATAATGTTCCAATAGCATTTATTGTTTTTTGATATAATCCAAATATTACAAGTAAAACACTACCACTTAGTCCTGGTGCTATTCCTCCAATTCCAACTATTATTCCTTTGAAAAAATTTTTCATAATAAAATTTTCCTTTCTTTGTTATAAAAGTCTATACTCTTTTAACTTTTTATTTTTAATTTTGAGTAATTATATATAATTTTATTCAATAAGTCAAAGAATTACACTATATTTTGTTTATTATACTTTCATTAATATATCCGAAAAAGTTTTTACTATAAATTTTCAATTACTATTTACATAAGTCCTATAAAATGCTATACTAACATTATTACTAATTTTTAGGAGGGCATAACATCATGCTAACCACACAAAAATTGATCGTAATTCTAGGCAATTATACTAATATTGCCCAAGCCAGAAATGTAATTGCCGGTTTTAAGGCTGTTACTGTTATCCGGAGTTTAACCCCCTACACATTGAGAAATGTGTATCATTTCAACAAGAATGCTGTGTACTTTACCGAGACTTATGATTTCAAGTTGATGAGCAACTATTCTCCAATAGTTATTCAATTGTCATCATATTCCACTTCTGTTGAAAAGATGGTCTTATCTGTTGATAACATTCTGGAGGATTTTCCTAAGTTACTTTCGACTTGCGGTGTTGACACTGGTGATCATATCAGTGCTTCAACTGACAGTGGCTATGTTCAACCCCAATCTGACTGTTTGATTTGCCAAATATTAAACAAACAATCGGATTATCCGGAACATATATTGTATGAAACGGACAATTTCTTTGTAGTACCTGGAACGGGAGCATTCTATGAGGGTTATATTATGATTGTACCCAAGAGACACGTTATGTCTTTTGCCAATCTTAATGAATCCGAATTGGATGAGTTTTTTATGGTATATTCAAACCTATCGGCAATTCTGTCTAGTATTTACAACAAGCCGATTTTTGGATTTGAATGTGGCTCTGGAAAAACTGGTGCTGGGAAACACAAGACAAGTATTGTACATGCTCATTTCCATATGGCCTGTACAAATATGCCTGTCTTAAAGGAAGTACAAGCTAGTGGACTTACTCCTCAGCTCATTTCCAAGGAAAATCTTTTGGACTTTTACGAGAACCCGTATATGTTATATGTCGATCAGGACAATAACTATTACATTTCTTGTGACACCAGAGATTATTACCCCAGACAACATCCGAGACAAGTTCTGGCTCATTGGATGCAGGAACATGAGAGGTCAACCCTCAGTAAAACCTGCAAATCTCTGATTGCACATATGTCATCAAATGAATGCGACACATTCTTTGACACTGAACTTTTTTACAATTGGAGAAATTTCCCAATGCGCGAAAGAATGGATGAAATTGCAAAAGATTTCCGTTCATTCTGTAAAAATTATTATGAGAATTTAAGCAAATTTGACAAAATGTCAATACGCTTCAGTGACTAATAATAATTTTAACTGTCCTCAAAAAACGCCGAGATTATCTCGGCGTTTTTTCTTTTATAAACATTACTATTTTTTTAATACTATAATAGGAACTTCCATTTCATCTCTTGTTAGTCCACAATGAGTTGACTTTTTAACCCCTTTGCCTTTTTCTAAATAGTTTTCTAAAACTATTATACTTCCTGATACTGAAACTGCTATATAGTTTCCTAAAAAGTCATCAATTTTATTATGCATGTCTCCAAATCCTAACATATTTTTGCTTAAAAATTCTTCTTTTGACATTAACATAAATTCCTCTTTGAATTCTTTATTAAACTCTCTTTCAAATTCTTCCTTCATATTTTCTTTTACCCAAAATGTTATACATCTTGATTCTAATGAAGGTGGCATTAATAAGCATTTTTGTAATACTGGATAATCCAATATTGAATATGATTTTTCAATATCCTTATGCCCATGATCTGCTGATATAATTATGACAGTATCATCATTTAACTTATCACACATATTCTTTATTTTTTTCTCTGTTTCAATTACAAATTCTTTTACTTCATCAGATTTTGTTCCATATTTATGTAGTAATCCATCAGGATTGTCACTATATGCCATTATAAATTTCTTATCATCATTTTCACAAAGAAGCTTTATGTTTTCTGTAATTTCATCTATAGAATCTGCTTTAATTGTTCTCTTTGATCTTCTATCAGAATATGATGGCATTATTTCATATGCTTTTACATCTTTTGATGCTTCCTCAATTTGATTAAAAATTGTTTTATAATTTACTATTTCTTTAAAAACATCTAATTTAGCATTTTTTATATTTAATCCTGTTAATGATTGCATATGAGATAACATATCAATATTTTTTCCATATTCTTTAAAATACTGAGACCATGCAATCCAACCAGTTTCAAATGGTGGTTTTCCTGCATAATATGTTGTTAATGCTGCCGTTGTAGTTGATGGATATACACTTGTAACCACATCAATTTGATTTTTTCTAAAATATCCATTTTCGTCAATATTTTTTAATACAATGTCACCCATTCCATCTAATATTAGTAACACTACATTTTTATAATTTTTTTCATTTAGTATTTTATCTATTTTTTCAGAGCTTTTGTGTTTACTATCAACATTGTAATACTTTAAAATAGAAGTAATTGTTCCTAAAATACAATGTTTATAGTCTGGCATAACAATATTTTCTTCTTTCATTTTTTCCTCCATATCTTTTTAATTGAGCTTTATTATATCAAATTTTATTCTTTTTAGCTATAGCTTGTAACAAATTTTAATTTTTAAATTTATTAAGCTCTAAAAAATTATCTTTTGCTGTTTTTAGTAATGCTGATACTGTTTTTAAAAGCATTTTTTTGTCTTCTGCATCTATCATTTTATATGATTTTAAAATTGTTGTTATACTTGATATTCCACCCGCTTTTATATCACTCATTGTATCCATTTGTGTTGAATTTATTACTTCAAATATTATATCAATCATTTGCTCTCTTTGTTTTATATCTATTTGTTTAAACCAATCTTTTATTGATTTATCTATAAATTTACTACCATTTGTTACTTCTTTTAAACATTCAAAATTTTTTCCTAGTAACTGCCATGAATACACATCATGTTGCATAACGCCTTTTTGTGTACTTCTTACTACTATATACTTTTCTTTATGATTTAGTAACATTCCAAATATAGATTCTTGAGGAATATATGTATTTACTTTTGTTATCATTTGTTTGTAATTATTTGATTCTGATATTTCATCATCAAATCCTGGTCCATCGTTATTGTATATTTTTATAATTCTATTTTTAGTTTTTTCTGTTGCAAAAACCGCAGAATATACAGCTAAATTTCCCCCTTTTGAATGACCTCCAATTCGTATATTATTTTTTGGATATTTATCAGCTATTTCTTCTAAATATTTTACAGAATCAATTTGTGCTCCAACATGACTTTTAAAGCCCATATTAAAGTCTTCTTTCCATCCAACAATTGTGTTATCAGTTCCTCTATATGATATAAATATCGTATCATCTGGAACTAATATTGTTATTGCAGAAAACTGAAGCTCTTCTTCTACATTTAATTTATTTGAATATTTTGTTGCTTTCATTTCGCCAAATCTTTTTGAATTTCCCATTAATGGAAATAAATTTATATCATCATCCCATAAAATATTTATATTATTCTTATCTTGTTTTTGAAATCTTTCATTTAGCTCTCTTATTGTTACAACTTCATTTTCTTCTATTATTCCATCAAATGGTAAATATGAAAATCTAGATAAAATTAAACTATCTATTTCATTAAAAGGGTCATTTTGTATTGTTAAATCACCTCTCCACTTAATGTAATCTAATATATTTGACATTCGTTTATTCCTCCGTTTTTATATTTATTTCTCATAATTTAATAGTGATAGTTTTAATTCATCATACACTTTTGTTTCAATTCCAGCTTTTTTTTTCAATTGTTCAAACTCATTTTCCATAAGAATAAACTCCTCTTTTGCACTCATTGCATGATCTGATAAACACATTTTTCCTAGGAAATTTGAAAATAAAAATCTATATATAAAAGCACAGAAATTCTTTTTATTTGTACAATTTTCATACTCTCCCTTAGGAAGTATTTCATATCCCAACTTTTTAAGTACATCATATCCTTCTATTATTGCATCCATTATTAATAATGAATACTCTTTATCCCTTTTTAATAATTTTAAATTTCCATCCACTTTATAACAAGCAAAAACTAAAGGAAGTATTGCACATCCATGTGTTTTTAAATAATCATTCATTTTATTTTCTATTTCAACTTTTACTTTTGTTTTTTCAAATATCGATTTTATAAATTCATCATCATCATTTTTTCCATCTGTTCTTCCTATTGTTATTTTATTTAAGCAAACAGAATCAATATAACCATCATATTTTTTACCAGCTGCTGAGAAAAAGGCAAATAATACATTTTTATTTTTTATATTCATATATTTTTCTGCAGTAAAATTATTACCAACAAAAACTATATTTTTACTATTATTATTTTCAATAATAGGTATAATTGTATTTAATGATGAGCATCTTGAGACTACGAATATTACATCATAAATATCGTCATCACTTAGTTTGTTTATTATATTAAAATGATCTACAGTTTTTCTTTTTAATTTATGCTTTATAATAAGCCCATTATTTTTTAAATTTTCGTATGTTTTATTTCTTGCTAAAATTGTTATTTCATTATTTTTTTTCAGTGAGTGTGCTAAATTTGAGCCAAGCACACCTGCTCCTATTATTAATATTTTCATGAGAACCTTCTTTCTTTATAATAATTTATTTATATATTTTCTATACAATTCAAGCTCTATTATCTTTTTGTTTTTACTCAATTGCTTGATTTCTATTTTATTAATTTTGCAAATTGTAGAACATCTGAAATTATGTATTCTTATCATTTAATTCATTCTTTTTTTTATAAGTTTATTTTATATGAATAATACTTCTCTACCATTTCCAAATAAACTTCTTAATTTTACTAATTATTTTTTTTATTATATTCTTTTCTTCTAATTTTACCATTGCTTTAGTTTGACCTTCACTTTTAAAATCTTCAACGTGAGTTTTAAATATATTATTACTATCATATTTTTTTCTTTTTTCATTTTCAATTATACTATGACAAATATTATCATATTTCTTCCATACATCTTTTTCTGTTGCTAAATATTGTTTATATAATTTAATATATAGAGCCTTTGTTTCATTCATATATGTCTGTCCTAAAAGACCTTTTTTGTTATCAAAGATAAATTTATATTCTTTATCCATTTCTTTGAGTAAATTTTTTTTAAATGTCTCGGGAATTTTTAACTGTTCATCTTCTGACAAATGTTTTATTATTTCATTTAATTCAACATATGCCATTTTGTATCTTTTTTCTTTCGTTTGATTCATTTTATTCTTTACCTCGTTTTATAATTTCTTTTTCTGTTGGCTTTTTACTCAATTGTTCAAAAGATTTATCAGCTTCTTCATTCAATACTGCCACATCTATTTCTTTAGTACATGCCTGTGCTAACAATTTTGATTCGATTGTTTTCCTATCATCTTGCAATTTTTCAATTATTTTTCCACAATTTTTCTCCTCTTCTTTATAAAAAATTTGCGCATTATGTGAAAAGTCTTCTAAACCAGGATATTGTTGTATATTTGATAAATCAACAACTAAACTACCATCTATTCTAACTTTTTTTCCATCCCTTATTTGATCACTAGCCGGTCTTTCAATCAATAATCCGTTTTTTTTGTATTGCTCTACCAATTCTACATATTCAAAAAATAATCCCAATAAGTTTTTGTCAACTGTATCCGGTGTCTGAAGTCGAGTTAAATCTGACTCTTGTACTTTACTATATATGTCGTGAAAAAATTCCACACCATTTGATGGTCTATTTCCGTCTCTTGAAAATACATGCATTTTTTCAGGATTAACTGGAATACCTTGCCATCTTTCATCTTTTTTCACAATTCGAGTATGAGCATTATGCGGATTTTTCTCATAATTCATCCACGATAGTTTTTCGTCGTTGAAATCTATAATATCAATAATAGGATCATCTTTTTCATTTAACAATGGTCCTCTTTTTTTATCAACCATTTTTTTACTTTTTTCCCATATATCAGTTACTAGTTTATTTCTTTCTTTAACCTTAGCTTCTATCTCGTTTTTATTTTTGGCTTGATCTTCTCTATATAAACTTTTAATTTTCCTATTTAAATCATTTATCTTTGAAACAACACTATCTCCATTTTCATCTACCATATTTTTAATTGTATTATTTATTTCAACTAATTGTTCATCTGATATCGAATGCTCATATTGGCTCGTTTGAGAATTAAACATTAAATACACATTATTTTCCATATATTGACGAACAAATTCAAACCTCTCTACTATTGACATTATATAATTTGGATCGTTTTTCTTAATATTATCTTGAATAAATGGAGCATATGACTGACCCTGAAAACATGATATTGGCATCTCTCCAGCTAAGTTTAGAAAACGATTATATAATTGTAAGACACCTTCTAAACCATATGAAACATATGGTTTTGGAATTACTGCTCTACCTAAAGCTCCTGTTGAATTTGCTCCCAATCTTGCCTGCAATCCTGTATTCAAAATTGCCTCAAGGTTTTGTTTAGATGTAAAATGAAAACCTATATTATTTCGTATGTCTTCTATGTTATCAAGGCTTAAAAATCGATTTTCCATTATATTTATTTTCCCCTCCTTTTATATAATATATTTCTATTTTTCAAATATGATTTTATCAATATATTTATCTAAAGTAAATATATTATCTCCATTTATTTTAAGTTGAAATAATTTATTAATATGCAAAAATTTATCTATAGTTCACTGTTGTTTCCAATTATTAATATTGACTTTTTACTATCTACATAATCTAAATCTGCCACAGATTTTTACCATGTTTTTGGACGAGGTAAAGATTTTTACCTCGTCCTATTTTTAATATCTTATTTTTTCTTTAATTTAAAAAAGTTTTCTATAGCCTTAAGTACTTTTTTATACCATTTTTCCTCAGATTTTACAACTAATTGTGTGTTTTTATTTTGTATTTCATTGTTATTTTCTTGCTTTTCTCTTCTGTCTTTAAATACATCCACATTGTATTTTTGAACCTTTTCATCTTCAAGTTTTGTAAAATCATATTTTCTTTTCAATGCAATTTTTTGCTTTTGCTTCTCTGTTGCAATATATTTTTCAAAGAACATCGCAATTATTCCTTTAGTTAGTTTTAGAACTTTTTGCTCTCTTATACTTATATCAGGATTATATGTAAAATTATGATTATAATTCGCATTTTTCTTTAACATATTAATATCATCTTCTGGTATTTTATCTATATCCTCTTTTTTTATATGTTTTAATATTTCCAAAACCTCATAACATGCATTACTAAATTCAATATTTTCATCATTCATATTAAATTTCGTATGATAATAAAATCATACACTCCTTCCATTATTTATTTTTCCATTGAATATTCCCTATTAAATTTTTTGGCCTTATCCATTATAGCTGTTACATATTGCATATATGATGTATCCATAAGCATATCTGGATCTTCTTGTACAATTTGTGAAATGCTCTTCTTATTATTATTTCCGGATTCAACGGAATTTGGTATTTCTTCTGTATTTGGAGCAGACCTATTTATGCTCTCATTTTCTTTTTCTTTATCAACAGACTGCATATATTCCCTTAGTGCTGATTGCATTTTTTCATAACCTTCTTCATTCATGTTATATACAAAATTATCATGCGGATATATATCTTTTCCAACACTTGTATGATTTTCGCCAAAATCCCATATTGCATAATTTTTTTTAAAATCATCAAATGATCTACATTTCTGTGCAGTCTCTAAAAAACGCTTAGATGCCAAATAAAAAGAACCTCCATTTTGTAAAATCCAATTTTCAATTCCAACTGCCCCTAACCCCCCTCGGGTATCTTTTTTTCCATCTTCTGGTGGAGCAGCATTTTTCTTTTTGTACACACATTTTTCTTTCAACATTTTTTTGGCTAATAATATATTTGCTATAACATATTCATAGTCTTCTGGACTTTTTTTCTTTATAGTTGCTAACCTATCTTTTATACATTCATCTGTAGTATATTCTATTTCGTCAGATCTTCCAGTAAATGTTAAATCAATATCAACCGTTTCATCCAATCCATCAATAGGTACACCTTTATATCTAAAATCCCCGTTACTAGTTTCTTCATTTTGCTCTATCTCACCACTTTCAGATAGTCTCTGTCTCAGTCTATCTTTTAACTCTTTAGAACTATCCATAATTTTTCTATCTAATCTTAGCATAAAATCGAAATCTCCATCTCCTGGATCATTTGTACCTCTTCCAGTAGAACCAGTATCAATTAGCTCTACGCTGCCTTCTGTTAAGTCAGAACCTCTTTCTGTTTTCGTTTCCAAATCACAATCTTGAATTCCTTTGCTTATTACTTCAATAATTTTTTTTCTTTTAATCTCTATATCTCTTTTACTAGCTTCTATTATTTCTTTTATTGTACTAGTTCCAATATTTCTCGCTGTATCATCTAATTGAAAATCCTCCATACCATAATGTGATAAACCTTGCATCTTTGACCTAATATCATCATACATTTCTGGAGTATATACTACTTCTCCTTCTTCATTTACTATAGGAATATAAAAACCATTCATTGCAATTTCAAGTCCGAAGTTTATCAACATAACTTTCGGCAATAATGCACTTTATTCTGCTTGAACCTATTCCAGTTCTTATACCATAAGCATTTCCACCGCCTTTTCCATCATTATCAAAATACTCAGTTTTTCCTATTTCATTTTGTGCTTTATCTACAGAGTCTTTATTAGAGTTTTTCCCTCTTGTTTTTATAAACTCATTGCTTCCAAATATAAATAAAACTTCTCCCATTCTTCTTCCAGAAGCATCCTTCTTAACATACCCCGTAGCTGTTCCTAATGATTTGTATGTTTCCCAAAAATTTTTGCCTACTGATGTAATTAATTCTACATCTGTATCTCCAGGTGTAAGATCACTATCTGCATCTCCACCAAGATAATCTTTTGCTACAATTCCATTCTGAAACATCGAATGAATATATGATGTATTCCCTATTCCTTTTGCCAAATCACCTTTTTCTAATGTAATTCCAATTCTGGCATTCTTCTTATTTTCTTCTGTTGTCTGCTCAACTATTGAATTCATTTTTTCTTTTACTTGTTGAAGTGTTGTTATTCCAAGTGGTTTTCCAAATGTTTTTACAATTCTATTAGGTAATTCTTCTATACCACCATGTTCATCTATATTAAATAAACTGCATAACTTATTTACATTTTGTTGTAAATTTGGTGAATTTGTTCTCTTTTTTCCAGAAATTTGGCAATATATAGAATTTAGTATTTCACAATATTGCTCTAAGCTTTCTTTTTTTTCTTTAGGTACTTCTTTATCTAAATTTAAGTTTCCTTGTAATATTTCCTCAAATAATTTATTTCCTTTTTCAATTTTCGTAATATACTCTCGCAAATTTCTATTATTTGATTCGATGTTTATTTTTAGTAAGTCCGTAAATATAATTTTTCCTTTTTGTTTTGGTGATATACCTTGTAATGATGGAATATGTTCTAAATTAGATGAGTCTCTCATGATATTTTGATTTTCTCCCAAAAGAACAGGATGCATATATCTAAATACTAAATAATTTTTTACAAAATTTGGCAAATTGTTTGCCTCAAATATATTTTTTATTTCTAATTGTACATTTTCACGTTCTTCTTCTGGAAAATTATATATTTGCAATGCTATAGGTAAGCATATCTTTTGTAATTCGCTTGAGTTCGATTTTCTTAATATATTCATACATTCCAATGTTAATTTTATTTTTTCAACATTATATGTTCCTTTTTCTATTTCGTTGTTTATATAATCTGCAAATCCAAAAACTCGCTCATTCATTAAGTCTGCTATTTGTTCTCCGTTTAGTTGTAATCTTCTTATCTCCTCAGCTTGCAAGTATTTTTCTGTTTTCCCAGAGCTTTTTATTAAGTTACAAATATCATTTGAACTCAATCCACACTCTTCTATTTTTTCTGTTGTTAAGAATTCTTCTATTTTTCCACTTTCTTCTATTAATTCATAAATTAGCCCTGACGGCAATTTCCACACTTCTATATTTTCTTTTGTTAGGTATTTTTCTATATTATCAGTTTGACGACTTATTATATTATAAATATCCGATGAACTCAATCCATACTTTTTTATACATTCTTTTGTTAGATATTCTTCTATATTATCAGTTTGTTTTATTAATTTCGAAATTTCAGCCGGTTCTAATCCCAATTCTTGCAAATTTTCGTTTCTTAGATAATTTTCTACTTTTCCAGTTTTCTCTATTAACTCAGCAACTTTCTTTGAATCCAATCCCCATTTTTCCACATTATCTTTTGTTAAATTTTTTTCTATCCAACCTTTTTCTTTTGCCTCAGTTTCTTCAATTAACTTATAAATTTCATCTGAGTTCAATCCAAGTTCTTTCAAATTTCCTGTTTTTAGATATTTTTCTACTTTTCCAGTTTTCTTTATTAACTCAAAAATATGAACTGAAATCCCATTAATAATTTTTATTTTATCTGTAGTCAAATATTCCTCTATTTTTCCGTTCATTAACTATTACAGAACGTATATCATCCGTAGATAATTTCCACTCCTGTATATTTTCTACTGTAAAGTATTTTTCTAGCTCACCAGTTTCTTCTATTAATGTACAAATATCTACTGAGCTCAATCCCCATTCTTCTATATTTTTTCTTGTTAGATATTTTTCTATTCCCACAGTTTTTATTTCTTCATTTTCTCCATTTTTATTTTCTATCTCTTTATTTTCCATGTCCACAGCTTTTTTTATTAATGAACAAATATCTCTTGAGCTCAATCCCCATTCGTGTATATTTTTTGTTGTTAAATATTTTCCTATATCCCCCGTTTCTTCTAGCAACCTACTAAGCGTTATAAAATTTATTCCCCATTTTTGCATATTATCTCTTGTTAGATATTCTTCTAGCTTTCCAGTTTCTTTTATTAACATGCAAAAATTCCATGATTTCAACCCCCATTCTTCTAGCTTTCCATTCTTTAGATATCTTTCTATATCCCCAGTCTTTTTTATCAAGTTAAAAATTTCAAATGAGCTCAATCCCCAACTTATTACATTTTCTTTCGTTAAGTATTTTTCTATTTCTCCAGATTCTTCTATTAACATACAAATACAGTCTGAATCTAATCCCAATTCATTTTCTTTAGTTAGATATTCTTCTATTTTTCCTGTTTTCTTTATTAATTCACAGATTTTTGCTGAATTTGATCCCAATCTTTGTATTTTTTTTCTTGTTATTTTTTTTCCATTAATTCTAGTTTTAATTTTTTCCATTAAGCTATTCATAGCCATCGTTTTCACTCCTCCATCTTTATCTTTTGTTGAATATTCTACTATTTTAATACATCATCAACACTAACATTTTCATTAATACTACTATGATATATCACTTTATAGAATGGTCTATTTTTTGAAACAAAATTATTTTCTACAAAAAACTGTAATATTTGGAATTTCTTTAGTTATTTCAATATATTAATAATCCAGATAATACTATTTCTTCATCTTTTTTTTAATTTTTCTTATTTAAATCATATATAAAACCAACTTCTTTATATTCCTTATCTCCTCTTATACATGAAGATTCTCCACATAATTTTCCACCCATTTTTTCATAAAATGCTCTAGATGGATAATTTTCTTTAAAACACCAGATAATCATTTTATTAAGATTATTTTTTCTAAATTCATTTTTTACATATTCTACAAGAGCTTTACCTATTCCATTTCTTTTTTCTTCTGGTTTTACATATAAGGCACACAATTCGCAATCAACTTCTGGATATTCGTTTTTATAGTAATTACCAATTCTATATCTACAGAACCCAACAACTTCATTATCTTTTTCTGCAATAATAAAACCATCTTCTTTATAATCTTTAATTCTCTTTTGATAATTTTCTTCAATACTTAAATTATTTAAATAGTCATCATCTACAATTCCTCTGTATGCAGTTTGCCAGCCTCTAGTTGCAACATCGGCAACTGATTTTAAATCTTCAAATTTAACATTTCTAATTATTATTTTTTCCATGTGTTTTACTTCTTTCTATATATTAATTTTATTCTTATTTCTTAATTAATTGCCCCTATTTTATCATTAAAAAGTAAAAAAAGAAAGCAATTTTTCATGTTTATACTATTTAAAACCCACAATTAAAGCAGTTATTATTTTATATTAATAACTGCTTTGTAATACTATTTTCTATTCTTCTCCCAAACAGTTCTTACTAAATTTATAGAAACTGTTGATAATGTAAATCCTATTACTGGAACTAATGAACTTAACCATATATTATTGTTTTTATTTATTAAATGAGAATATATAACCACAACTATATATGTTAATATACAAATACATATCTTTCTAGTCCAGCTTGTTTCCCATGCTTTGTCTAATTCTACTCTTTTATTTCTTTCTTTTATTTTTGCTATTTCGTTTTCTAAATCTTTATTATCCATATAATTAAATTCCTCCAACTATTTATTTTTCTATTGTCTTTTTCCATTCTTCTTTTAATAATCCTGTTATATATTCGTCTTCAACTTTGCCTGTTGCTTTTGATATGAATCTTTGTCTTTTTATTCCTTCATCTTTATAACCAAATTTTAATTGCATTTTGTGTGATTTTTCATTTCCTTTAAAATATCCATTTTCTAGCCTTCTTAATCCTAATACTTCAAAAGCATATTTTATTCTTGCTCCAAATGCCTCTGTTCCATATCCGAATCCTTGATATTTTTCATTTATCCAAATTCCACCTCCAGCAACACCATTTGCCATACTTATGTCTGTTAATTGAGTTCCACCTATGGCTTTATTTTCACTTTTTAAGATTATTGCAAAATTATATAAATCTTTATCTATTGTATTCTGTATAAAATGTTTTGCATCTTCAGCGGTATATGGGAAAGGTGCTCCTGCTAACCACTTTGTAACATTTATATTGTTTAGACCTTCTACCATGTCGTTTATATCGGTCATATTCCATTGTCTTAATATTAATTTTTCTGTTTCGATTGTTATATTTTGGTTCATAACTACTCCCCCCTTTGTTTTATCACTTAAATCGTTAAAATCTTTTTCACTATCTTCATTATAAATTATTGAATCAACATTAGCAATATATAAAACTTGAAAATCTTAATAGCATTTTACTGCCTTTCTTATAGGTTTATCCATTAAAAACTTCTCTCCAATCTAATTTTACAATATCTTTTATTTTCAAATTATTCTTTCTCATATACTCTTTTACTTTTAAATATCCATAAACATATCCTGTTCTTACTGGCATATTAGGTATCCTCGTTTTTGCAAACATATAGAAAAAATCATACATCATATTATTTTTAGCTAATTCCGTTTCAACAACTTTCTCTATAGTTTCTATATTATTTTCTACCCATTCAACTGTAGTATTAGGAACAATTGTATAATAGCTCGTTTGTTTATTGGGTACTATTTCTTCTGAAAAACTACATGCTATCCCTTCAGTAATAAATCTTTCTCCAATACACATTTCAAATATATCATGTTTTATTTCTTTTTCTCTAATCCAATGTGTGTACTCATGAGCAAATAGCATTTTTATGTTTTCTTCTAATCCTAAAGTTGATTCTAGTAGTATAACCGTAACATCTTCATTTTGATATTTTGTAGAATATATTGTAGTAGTATCTAGTCCTATAATTACATATACTTTCTTATTAATCTTCTTATAATCTAGTATTTGTCCTAATTCATCTATTATATCATCCAAAAGTTCTATCAAATTAATACCTTTTAAATTTGAAATTGTATTTAGCAATATATTTTTATATTCACTATCTTTTATTATATCTTCCATTTTACTTCTTTCTATTCTTTTTTGAAAAAAGTATATATCGTTTAAAAGATTATAACTATTGTTAATATAATTTCTTATTGATTTTTCGATGTCATTTGTATTTTCATATTCTTCAAAAAAATTTTCGCACAAAAGACAATAATTCATCTTATACCTCCATATACCATTTCCTATTTTTTGCCTTTATAATCTATTTTATATATAATTCTAGTATCTGCAGTATCCTTTATATCACCAATTTTTTCACATTTATAATTATTTAAAATATATTCTTCAATAACATTTAAAATGTTAAAATACATACATCTAACTTGTACATGTTTTCATTAAACTTTGGATTAATTTTTGCTTCTGATTTATTATCAAAACTATCTATTATCATACTTTATCTCCACTTTATAATATTTTCTTTTTTACTTTGCTACAACTAAAGTTAATTAATATTCCTTTGGATTGGAAATATCATATTCATAAATTGCTAATCCATAGTTTTTATTTCCAAATTCAATTTCATCATAATTTATAACCTTTCCACCCATTTTTTCATAAAATGCTCTTGATGGATAGTTTTCCTTTAAGCAACCCCATATCATTTGTTTTTTTCCTTCTTTTCTTAATAGCTCTATAACATATTTCATAAGTTTTTTTCCAATTCCATTTCTTTTTAATTTACTTGTTATATATAGAGAAGAAATTTCACAATCTGCCTCTGGATATTTTCCTGTGTTTTTATTATAATTTCTATATAAACAAAATCCGACAACATTCTTATTTAGTTCAGCTACTATAATATTTACACCATTATCTATATTATTCCTTCTCTTCTCAATTTCTTTTTCTCTATCCATATTATCAAGAAAATCATCATCTATAATCCCTCTATATGCCGTTTGCCAACCTTCAATTTTAATGTCTGCAATTCTCTCAACATCTTCAATAGTTGCATTTCTAATTATAATATCCTGCACTTTAATCACTCCTTTAAATAAAAATAAGCCTCACAAAATAATCTTTTAAGACTCCCTTGCAAGACTTTATATCTCACTTCGTGTAAACAACTAACCTATTTATAATTGTCCTTTATCGCTCGGAATGTTATTTCCTAGATAAACTCTTAAATATGTTTTTAATTGTAGCATATTATTTGTCAAACTTAACATAATTTTTTTTAATGTAACTATTGTTTTTATTTTACCTCACAAAAAGTCTTTTTTATTATTAAGCCCAATCATAATTTACATTGTGTGATATACTAGAATATTCATCACACTTAATTAAATTATTAATTGTTTTTGGTCTAATATCGATATTATCAATATCTTTTATTTCGACAATTTTAAATTTATCCCAACCATCATTTGGTAGCTCTATACTTTCAAAGCTATCAATTTCTGCATAATATACAAATTCAAGCATTTGGAATTTATTTGCTTTTGAAATATTTTCTTCTATTGATATTAACTTAAAATCAAGTTTTAATTTCAATTCTTCTTCTATTTCTCTTTTTATTGCTTCATCTGAATTTTCTAATAATTCAAGTCTTCCACCTGGCAACAAAAAAGCCTCATGGTCAGTTATGGCTCTCATATTAGTTAAAAGAACTTTGCTATGTGTTTTATTTTTAATAATGCAAGAACTTCTTACATTAAACTTATATCCATCAACTTCAAATTTTATATCCATATAATAACCTCCTTATTTCTTATTGTCCTAAATATAATTTTTTATCATCTACAATATTTTCCATTTTTTTTATTCTGTTATCTTCTGTTAATAATGTCATTTGATGTATTGCTATATTATTTAATTTTACCTTCAAAACGCGCTTTCCACTCTTTATGAATTTCACCATTATAGGTTGTCTTTTAATGTCATCACTACACAACACTCCACATGTGTGGTTGCTTTCCTGTAGATTTAGTTTACCTACATTGTAGCTTGTCTGTAGATATTCTTTATAATTGATAATATTATCGTTTTTTAATACAAATGTTATTGCATGTGGATCAGCATTTTCATTTCCATCATATCCACCAACAATGACTTGTTTTATTAAAATTTCAAAAGCATCTTTATCAAATTCTGCCACAATATCTCCAGTTTCAAGAAATTTCCTTATTTTATTTAAACTAAGTTTTCTGTTAGTGTTATTTCTTTCATCTAACATTAACTTTTCTTGTTTCATATTTAATTGTTCAATTTGGGCTTGTAGCTTTTCTTTTCTCTCTAAAAATGTATCTCTATCTATGGCGTTATCTAGGCTTAAATCAATTAGTTTATTCATTTTTGAATTCAACTTTTGCTTTTCTACATCAATATTTTCTATTAACTTATCTGATGAATTTTCAGTTATTATGTTGTTTATTCTGTTAATAAACTTCTCTACAATATCGCCTTTATCACTACACAAAATTTTATAAGCCTCTACAAAACAATTTTCAATTATTGTTTCTTTAATCGCTTTACATTTTGGACATTCTGTTTTTCCTCTTTTAACAAATTTCATACAGTGCCAAACTGGTGCTGCATTTTTGGTTCCAGAATTCCAATTTCTTCTTGTTAAAACTGTTCCACAAAATCCACAATAAATTCTGCTACTAAATGGATATTTTCTACTATAATTACCTTTTCGTTTTCCTTTTTCTCTTGAACCAGCTCTTTTTTCTAGTATCTGTTGAACTTTATCAAATAGCTCTGGCTCAATTATTGCTTGATGATGTTCTTTTATGTAATACATATTTTCTTCTCCCATATTTACAACTCGTTTATGAGTTATAGGGTCTGTTGTGTACGTTTTACCTTGTAATACATCACCTTTATACTTTTCATTTTTTAGTATTCTTCTAACTGTTGAATCACTCCAAACATTTAAGCCTTTTGGTGTTTGATATTTCATGTTTGTTAGTTATTTGGCTATAATACTTGAACCAACACCTTGTGCATATCTGTTGAAAATGTATTTAACTATTTCCGCTTCTTCCTCATTTACAGATATACTTTTACTTTCCTTATCATAAGTATAACCCAAACAGCCATTATATCCAATTAGCTCTCCTCGTTGTTGTTTCATTTTTAGTCCTAGTTTTACATGTGATGATATTGTTTCACTTTCTTGCTGTGCAACTGAACTTAATATAGTTAATAGTAATTCTCCTGCCATTTCTAGAGTATTAATATTTTCTTCTTCAAATAGAATAGCTACATTCTTCTCTTTTAACATTCTTACATATTTTAGAGTATCTAAAGTATTTCGTACAAATCTTGAAATTGACTTTGTTAATATTAAATCAATTTTACCATTTAAGCTGTCTTGTATCATTCTCATAAAATTACTACGTTTATAATCTTGTGTTCCTGAAATTGATTCATATGCATAAACTTCTACAAATAACCATTCATTATTTTTATTAATTTTTTCATTGTAGTATTTTACTTGTGATTCAAAACTATTTAACTGGTCCTCTGAATCTGTACTTACTCTTGCATACGCCGCTACTCTTAATCTTGTATTTATTTTTAACCCTGTAGCTCTATCTATTCTTCCTTGAATTTTCTCTATAACTTGAACTTCCATTAATCCTCCATTCTATTAGAGAGAACCCTGTTTGGATTATACACTTTTGTCCTTATAAAATCAAATTTCTATTTTGTCTAGTTTATATTCCTTTATAATGTTCTCTTTCGCTTGTTTGTAAATTTTCTCGTTTATTAGTTTGTTTTTGAATAATTTGTTTAAAAGTGTTATTTCAATACTTCCGTATAATAAGTTGGTATCTATTTTTTCTTTAAATAAATCAGCATTTATCTTTTGTTCTTTTTGAATATCCATAGTATGTAGCCTTATACATCATGTATATTTTTAGCAATACTTATAATGTATTCCTTTAAACTATGTTTTGGTATTCCATTAAAGTATTTTTCAATTTCATCTTGTGTGAATGAAACTCTAATGTTTTTTTCTTTTTTATATTTTTTAATTACTGATTCATTTAAGAAAAACATTCCATTATTCTTTTTACAAAATAAATAATTTTGCTTTATCTTTTTAGCAACACTTTCTGTTATTTCACACCTAAAATGTTCCATTAAGTAACATATATTTTCTTGATTATGCTTATCTAGAAAGCTAATTTGCTCTGCCGACACTACTGACAACTTTTTATTATTTACCATTTCTTGTAATTATGGAATTAAATAATTCAATCTCAAATATTTTTGGAAAGTTCCATTAGCAATCTTCTTATCTTTGCAAATTTGTTTTCTGTCGTGATTATATTTCTCATAATATTCTTTATAAGTTTTAGCAATTTCCATAGGTGTATCACCGGATACATTTGCTGTATTTGCAGATACATCTGTTGTATTTTCTGATACACTTTGTGTATTAAGAATTTCTTCAAATACTTCTTCTTTATCAATGTATAAAGCCTCTAGTAATTCGTCTATTGTTATAAATTCCTTATCTGCTAGTTGCAAGACTTGAACAATTGGCATCCTTTCTTGATCCAGTCTTTGCTTAGCTTTTAAAATCTCCTGTTTTTTGTAATAATTCATCATTACTTCGTTTGTCTTATCAATATACATAATACTTTACCTCCATAAAATTAAATATTTAAAAAACAAAAAAGCAAAGAAAAAGAGCTAGATTTCTCTAACTCAAATTTCTCTGCTTTCAATTTTTCATATTAAAATGATACTACCTTATTTTTATATAGTCAATGAATGATTTTTGAAACAATTTTGAAATTTTAATACTTAATGTTCTAGTTTCAAATAATCTAATTGCCTTTTTATAATGTTTCTATTGCTTTTTTTATGTTGTTATTTTTTATATTTATATCATTTTCGCATTCTATAACACTTATTTTTCTATATTTATTATAATATTTTTCTAATCTATCATTTCTTTCTATTGCAAGATTAATGTCTGGTAATCTTGCAATATTATTATCATTTGAATATAATTCAGGATATTTTTTAGCTATTGTTTGTAAAAAAATAATAGCATCATATTTTGTTACAATTTTATCTATGCTCATACCATGTTTTTTTAGTATATTTTCTAATTCATTCTCCGTTATAAACTTTAAACTATCTAATGGCGAACCATCAAATATTACAATGGTATTTTTTTCATTATCATACTTTTCAAAAATCTCTTTTTCATTATTTATTTGTGTTTTTATAATTAGTTCTATAAATTCCAATTTTCCAATTTTTTCATAAGCTATTCCAGTTTTTATTAAATTTGTTGGTACTTCATCAATTACTATAACTTTATATCCTTTTGCACTCAAATAATTCTTTATCATTTCTAATGATGTAGTTTTTCCAGCACATGCACCACCTGTTATAAGTATACTTTTCATGTAACCCACTCCTCTCAAAAACTATTTTTATTGGATTATATCATACTGTCAATTTATGTCAAATTCTTAAATATTTTTGACTTATAGTTTTTTATAGGTCAAAAATCTCAATTTTTTTGACCTATAGATTTTTATAGGACGAATTTTTTAATTTTTTCGTCTTATGAAATTTTATAGGACGGATTTTTCAATTTTTTCGTTCTATAAAATTTATAGCACGGATTTTTTCAATTTTTCGTGATATAAAAAAATATAGCACGAATTTTTTAAAATTTTCGTGCTATAAAATATATTTTTATTAAAGATTTTTCTTATGGTTGCATTTATTTTTTCTTAACAAGATATATTTCATTTGCATCCATTCCTTCTTTTACAAATAATTCAGGAATATCTGCATCTTTTTGTTCTATCCCTTCTATACTTAATCTTGCCATTGCTTGTTTAAATGCCTTGTCCAAAGAAAAACCGAATCCAATTGATGAGTATAGTTGTGCAGCAAATAAAGTTGCTACATCTTCTCTAACAGAAGTATTCATTCCTATTGTTGCTTCTACATATTCTGAAACTTGAATTGCAATACTTGAAGAAAAACAATTACTAAATACTACTAATCTTAAATCATCAGTTATTGCATTGATCATTTGAATAATAGCATCAATTCCAACAAATTTAGGATTATCATTTTTATCATGAAAAACTAATTTTCCATCTTCAGTTCCATGTCCTGTAAAATGAATTATAGTTGGATTTACTTCATTAATATACTGAAATAAATCTTCAGTTCTAGTCGCCCACTTTGTAACAAAACTAATTGAATCTCTGTCTGGTGTTTTTTGTATTGATTCTTCAATATCTCGTGCTTCTTTATCTAAACTTAATCTTTGTTGTTCTCTTAAAACTCCTTCTTCGTCAGTAAAAATTATATCTGGATTGGATGCAATAAATAAAATATTTATTTTCTCTTTGCTAGATTTTAATTTTTTTATCTCATTATCTAGCTCTATTTGTTTCAATCTTTGATACTCAACTTTATTATTTATATTCACAATTTCCTTATTTCTTGTATTTTCTATATTTCTATTTTCTCTATCTTGTTCCTTTTGCAGTTTTAATTCTTCATTGCACAATTCCTTTTCTTTAGTTGCTATTCTTTTGTCATAATCTGCAACTTTCTTCTCGGCATCACTTTTCTTTTTTTCTTCTCTTTCAATTTCATTCGTTTTACTCTTTATAGTAGATAAAGACTTAGTACCTCTGATTTGACTTGATAATCTTGTGATTTTTTGACTTGCGTTACTAATATCATTTACATATCTTACCCTTTCTTTTTTTAATCTAGCTAATTCTTCTCTCTTTCTTTTTACATTTGAACTGTATAAACTTAATAATGACATATTTCCTCCTTATTTTTTGTTATTCTAAATATAATTTCTTATCTTTTGCAATATTTTCTATTTTTTTTATTCTATTATCTTCTGTTAATAATGTCATTTGATGTATTGCTATATTGTTCAATTTCACCAATCTATCTTTTGAATTTATCCCTTCATTTATATACACAGAATTTAGATTTTCAAGATTAACTAAACATACTAATTCTGCTACATTTGCATAATCTCTAATATTACCTTGCTTATTTGGATTCTTTTGTTTCCATTCTCTTGCAGTCATTCCAAAAAGAGCTACATTTATAATATCGGCTTCATCAGCATATATCATATTAATTTGATTTTGAGTTACTTCTTTTGGTATTAAATTATTTTTTATTGCATCAGTATGAATATTATAATTTATTTTTGATAAAGTTCTTTTCAAATTCCAGCCCAAACCTCTTTGCTCTTTTTCTTTCATTCTCTTAAATTCTGTTACAATATATAATTTAAATTCTGGACTTATCCAACTTGCAAATTCCATTGCTATATCAAAATGAGCATATGTTCCACCACCATGTTTTCCTGCTTTAGTAACCATTCCTATTGAATTTACTGAATTTATCCATTTTGTGGGAGACATCGTAAACCTGTTTCTACCGGATTCATTTTCAACCGCCTCGAATCCCACACGGTTAAAATTTGGATTATATATACTTTCCCATAATCCTAGGTAATCAATGGTATCTTTATTTCTCATCCAGTTTTGTATTACAAATCTTGGCTCATCTTCATTTACCTTTTTAGCTATATCTGTTAAAGATACATAATCCTCTTGATTTATAATTTTTGTATTTATTTCATACTCTAATACCTTTAATTTATCCATGTTTACCTCCCATATTTATATTATTCGCATTTCATTTATGCAAACATTTGTATCGTATCATGCATTTAAATTTTATACAAGACCTTTAACAAATTTCTATAAAATTATTGCTTTTTAATAAAATATAACTTACAATATATTTACATTTAATGTTGCACACTTTAGTGTGGCTTGTTCGTTTATAAACGCTGAAAATCCCTCTAACACAGAGGGATTTTCTATTTGGTTGCCGGAAATTCTCGTAAATATTTAATAATTTACGAAGATTTCCGACAGATATATTATAAGAATTTATATAATTCTTTCTAATTTCTCCATCAATTTCTCTTTCATATTTTTCATTCAATCTCTGAAGGACAATTATTTGTATCATACATTTTTTCCATTGGGTACCACCAAACTGGACCTCTTCCATTTCTGCCATATTTTTCTATATCTCCAGTTATCCTTGGAAATAAATGCCAATGCATATGAGAATCTCCATTTCCTAATAACTCATAATTTATCTTTTCACAATTAAAGGCTTTTGAAACTGCTTCTGCAACTAAAGACATTTCTTCTAAGAATTTCATTTTAGTTTTATAATCGAGTTGAAACAATTCAGTTTTATGCTCTTTAAAAAGGAACAATGAGTATCCTTTAAAATGTTGATAATCTCCAATAACAACATAACCAGTTTCTAGCTCTTTTACAAAATATTTATTAGTACCATTTTTTATCATTTCAATTCTATCACAAATAAGACACATGCCAACTCTCCTCAATATTTTAAATTATTTTTTTTATAATATTATGATTTGTCTTGTATGTAATTTCAAGTATTCTAAATATCCTAATAAATTGTAATTTATCTTTCGTTATCTTCTCTAAAACATAATGGTAACTCATTATCTTGAGTTATTTTATACACATCTTCCAGAATTTCTTTCAAGTATGGTAGAGTTATTGATTCAGCACCTTTAATATATTTTGAATTTAATCCATAACTTCCTGCTTGTAAAATACATTCTAATTTATCTACCTGTTTTATAAAATCTGCTTCTGGTGATTTCTTATTTTCATACTCCAGCCATAATTCTTTGAAATCATTATCAAATTCTATGCTATTTAATAATTCATCAACCGCTCTTTCTTCTAATTTATGTTTTTCTTCTTTTGTAACTTGATTTGGTATAAAGTCCCCTGCATATATTTCTCCTAGCTCATGTATCATTGCTAATTTCATGCATTTTTCTATATCAAAATCTAAATCATATTTTTCTATAATGGACATTGCTAGCATTGTTACTGACCAACTATGATCTGCAACTGATTCAACTTTATTTTCATATTTCATTCCAAGTAAACTTGTTAACCAGCCTTGTCTATATATATTTTTTAAATGTGTAAATTGATAATATAATTTTAAAATATCATTATTAATAATTGTTTTGTATTTATTATATGGATTTTGATTTTTAACAAAATTACTATTTTTTTCATCCTTTAGCATGTCTTTCCCCTTTCATAATCCTCTATATTCATTTTTACATACATTTGTACTTTAGACAAATTATATCATATTATAAATTATTTGCAACCTCCAAGCCACCGTTTTCATTGGCTTAAAGCAATGTTAAGCAAAAATAAAGCACCTGAAAATTAGGCACTTTATATAGGATTCTCTTTAACTTTTCCATCATATTTTTTATAAATTCATATGTTCATCAACATACCAACATATAATATGGTGTATCGAGCGTAGATATATAATTCTTGTATCTAGCTCATACCAACGTCTTACATCAATTTTTCAAAATAATTTTATATGTTTCCGTACTCCATATCTAAAACAACCTTAACATGAATTTCAGAATTTTGTACTTTTTCTAATCCAAATCGACCTCTTTTATGAAACACTATTGAATCTTGAAAACTAGTAAATTCAGCTACTATAGGCTGTTTTTCAACTCCATCACCGCACAACACTCCACATGTGATGTAAACGGAAACATATCCACCGGCTGAACTTCCATTATCTCGTACTTTTCCTCCATCATTTTCAAATCTCTCACCATAGTTGCTGGATTACAACTTATGTATACAACTCTCGCTACATTCAATTTCATAATATTTTCAATTGTATTATTATCTAATCCTTTTCTTGGAGGGTCTACTATTACTACTGATGGTTCTACTTTTTCCTTTTTAATTAGTTTATCAAATGCTTGCTCCACATCTCCGCATATAAATTCAATATTGTTTACATTGTTTAATTTTGCATTTCCGTGTGCATCTTCTATTGCTTGTTTTACTATTTCAATTCCATATACTTTTTTAGCAAATTTTGATGCAAATATTCCTATTGTTCCAATTCCGCAATATAAGTCGCATACCACATCATCTTTTGTAATATTTGCTTTTTCAATTGCAATGTTATAAAGAGCCTCTGCTTGTATTGGATTAACTTGATAAAATGACATTGGCGATATTTTAAAAATATAATCACCTAATACATCTGTAATGTAACCTCTTCCAACTATTGCTTCATTTTTTTGACCCATTATTACATTTGTATTTTTTGTGTTTATATTTTTTACAACTGTTTTTACCATTGGAAACTTATCAATTATATCATTAGCAAGAGTTAGTTCATGTGGTAGCTCTTTGCCGTTTATTACAATAATACACATAATTTCATTTGTTTGAATCCCTACTTTTGTTACAATATGTCGTACTAATCCGGTTTGCTTTTTTTCATTATATACACTTATGTTATTTTTCTTTATATAATCTAAAATATAGTTTGCTATTTCATATGATATTTCTTTTTGAATTTTACATTCTTTTATTGGTATAATTTCATGTGTTCTTTTAGCAAATACACCAAAAACTTTTTCTCCATTTTTATTTGTGCCTACTGGATATTGAGCTTTATTTCTATAATTATATGGATTTCCCATTCCTAATGTTTTTTCTACTTCTACTTTTTTAGTTAGTGTTTTGTTTATTAAATTTTGGACTTTTTGTTGCTTTATATTTAATGTTTCTTCATAATCAATATGTCGTAAATTGCATCCCCCACATCTTTTATATGTTTCACAATCTGGAGTACATCTTACAGGAGATTGCTCTATTAGCTCTAATAATTTTCCAAATGCATGTGATGATGTTATTTTTACTATTAATATTTTACATTTTTCGCCTTTTATTGCACCATCAATAAAGATTGTAAAATTATCTATTTTTGCAATCCCTTCTCCTTCAAATCCATTATCAATTATATCAACTATATATTTCTTATTTTTTTGTATAGGAATTTCCATAATCATAAGCACCTTCTTTATTATTTATTATCTTTTTTCTCATTTTCTTTAGCATCTTTTTGCTTTTTATCTTCATGCTCTTTTGATTCTTCTAATATCTCATCCATATTTATTTTAAATTTACTTAATATATCTTGTCCATCATCTAAACCAAGATCTTCAAAATACTTTTCTCTCATAATATTTTCTCCTATCTTTTTGTTTACTTTTTTTAACACCATATGCAATTTTTAGCTATTTATTTCATTATTATACATATGTATATATTTGTATATTTCACCCCAATTGTGAACTTCTGTTATGTGTGGATTATTTTTTATTTCTTTTATTCCTGCATCTCTAAAATATAATGTTTTTATATTTTTTTCTGCTATTTCTAAGCAATTCATGTAGTTGTCATCTATCATTACATCAATTTTTTCTTTTACACATACATCTGCTTTTCCTCTCTGAGCCCAATAATATTTGTCAAATTTTAAGCCTTCTTTTTCAAACTTTTCTTCTGCTATTGCTCTCATTTCTTTTTTGTCACGACCTCTTGCTGTTATTATTATTAGGTTATGTCCTTCTTGTTTTAACATATTTAACACTTCTTTTACACATGGCATGAAATTTGAAATTTTTGAACATTCTATAAAATATTTATCAGCAAATTCTTGTATCTCTTCATCAGTCCAATTGTATTTTTCTTGAACTCGTGGTTCATCATATGCTCTTATTGCTCTGTCATTTAGTTCTATTGTGTTGTACAAATCAGCTACTGTTCTAAATACTTTTTCACTATCTAATATTACACCATCTATATCTATTCCTATGTTCATAAATTTCCTCCTATTATTTAATTGTGGAATAATTATATCATATATGAGCTTATTCGTCTATTGTTGATTTTTATTTACATAAGTTAAGTATGTGTAAAGTAAATCCAATATAGTAAACATAAAGTTGACAAAAAGCCTTAAATAGGCTATAATGTACATGTACGCAATCCAATCTAAGATCAAGTTTATGGAGGGTTTAAAAATTATGTTCAATAATTATTTTGGAAACGCACAATATCTGACCAGTGCTCATCCCTTTATGGATGGTTGCGCATTGCGGTTTACTTTCCCCAATGGCTATACCGGAAGTGTCATAAGACATTCCAGAAGCTACGGTGGTCCTCAGGGACTGTGGGAGATCGCTGTTATGTATGATGGCGTGATTGTTTATGACACGCCAATTACAGATGACGTCCTTGGTTGGCAGACTGAAGAGGATGTCAAGCAGGTTCTCAACCAGATCCGCGCTCTCCCGAAGAGAGCTGTCTAACACCAAACGAGGGAAAGCCCTCACCACCGAGAATGAATTTTCGAGGTGGTTTTTTTATGTGTAAATGAGTCTTTTCAACTAACGAAAAGACTCATTTTTATATTTTTTTCAAATATTCTTCTAACTTTGATAATTTTTCTTTTTAGATAAGTTTGAAATATACAAGCCATTTGAATTATTGTTTTAGGCAACAAAAAAATCAACCAGATTTATTTTCTGATTGATTTTTTTATAACTATCTGTTTTTTATTTCAAACAGATACATCATTGGTGCGGATGAAGGGACTTGAACCCCCACGTCGTTGACACTGGTTCCTAAGACCAGCGCGTCTGCCAATTCCGCCACATCCGCATATGTTTTTTGAAACTTATTAAATACTATCACAAGATAATATGCTTTGTCAATAGTTTTTTTGCTTTTTTATAATTTTATATGTAGGTTAGTCAATCATATATCACACTTTTTTGAAATAATAATATTTTGAACGCTTTATATTGTTGCTAACGATTCTCCTTGACTTTTTTGTATTTTCCTTTTAAAACTGTTGTTTTTATTAGGATTAGATAGAGACTTTTATGCTGAAGCATCTAATCTCGAAATGATTCTGTCATATACAGACATCCCAAAGACGCACCTTCCATTAGGGTGCGTCTTTCATTTTATTATAAAATACCAGGCTCTTTTCTAAAATACTTTATAAAAAACAAAGGAACAAGGCGCATTTTTCAAATTGCCTTGTCCCCTCATTTAGAACTAGTTATTCTTCGGAATATACAGCTCCTTGGTTACAGTATCGTACACTGCAAAAGTATTTACGCTTTCAACAGATACCTTCGAGCTATCAAATTTTACTGTACTATCACCAAGAGTTCTCTTTATTCCAATGCCGTTGCTTTCTTCATTACAGTTCAAATTTGAAACAGCATAGTAATCAGAACCAGTTTTGAACTCAAAATATTGCACCATGACAATTTCAGTATCTGTTACACCGCACACCTTTACAAGTTCCACATGTATATATCCTTCCGTATCTACATATACTGAGTAGGTATGATTACCAAAATCAGTGTTTGTAACTTTCAGTCCTGTATCATCTTCACCATAGCCAAGCATCGTTTTAAAACCACTCTCTGCCGAGTAATATAATCTCTCTGCTTTGAGTTCTGCCTGAAATTTCTCTCGGTCTCTTTCCGAACAAGATCCGGCTACTGCTATTACGGTTACAATTGCAGTACCTACGGCAACAGCTTTTATAAAGTCCACTTTGTCTTTTTTTTCCATTTTTAACAACCTTTCATGAAACATCATGTGAAGGAATCCAGAACCCTCACGTTTATCACAATAAACCTTCGTGAAGGTATAGAAAGCATCTGGATTACATATAAAATATGTATGCTGTATCGCAAATTATATAACATTTTATATATTATGTCAAGTCTTTTTATTATTTTTTTCTAGATATAGTTTAATTATTGCACAGATCTCCCCTGTTTCAGCATTTTTTAAAGTTACAACATGTGATGTATTTTCTGGCTCTGCATAATAACATTTTATAATATCTCCATATTTAATTTCTTTCTTATACATAATTTCAAAATTGCTACAATTATTACTTTTTCTTACTTCTTCTGGTAATATCATATCTGCTAATTCTAAGTAATAAATATTATTCATATGATTATTAACATCAATCCAATTCAAATCAATTTTATAATCAATACAATTTAAATATGTTTCTGGCTCTTTTAATTTTTTCAATTTACGTTCATTAAAATTCGTTTTTTCAGGTTCTAATTGATATGCATCTATAAGCTGGTCTGTTACTTTTTCAATTTTTTTACTTTTTAAATTTATATGTACCCAATTTGAAATTCCTGTAATTAATAGCTCACCCGCTTCTGATTTTATTTCAAATTCTCTTGAAGCAGTTATGTTTTTTATTTCAGTTCCCCATGTATATACATTAACTTTATCACCATATTCAGGTCTTTTTATTATATTTACTTTATATCCTGTTAGTAACCACGTTGTTTCTGAAGTTTTAAGTCCTTCTCCTGCTTGGGTTGCATGCATACCTGATATATCCTCAAAAATGTTTAGTATTGCACTATTTTTTATTTTTAAATTTGAATCTATGTCTCTATATCCTATATAGAATTTTTCTGAAAAAATCATTGTCTTCCTCCTATTGCAACTTGTTTTATGTAATTTTTATTTTGATATTTTTTCTAATATTTTTTTAGCTAAATCTTCATTTATTCCTTTTACACTTGTTAGCTCTTCAATACTTGCCTCTGATATTTTTTCTACACTACCAAACTTTTTTAATAACATTGCCTTTTTAGCTGTTCCTATTCCTGGTATTTCATCCAAAGCTGATTTTATCATAGATTCATCTCTTAATTTTCTATGATAACCAATTGCTGTATCGTGAACACTATCTTGAAACATTGTAATGGCATTTAATAAACTTTGTGATATTGTAAGTTCATTTCTATTTTCATCCATTAAAGCTCTAGTTTGATGTTTGTCATTTTTAACCATTCCAAATATAGGAATACTTAAATTTAAATCATATAAAGCTTGTTTTGCAGATCTTATTTGTGTTATTCCACCATCTACAAAAATAACATCTGGTAGAGCCCCAAAACCATCATTTCTTCCATTAATTGAATGTTGCAATCTTCTATATATTACTTCATTCATACACTTAGGGTCATCTTGATTATTAACTACAGATTTTATTTTAAATCTTCTTGATAAATTCTTTTTTATTACCCCATTTTCCATAACACACATTCCAGCAACTATAAAGTTACCTGAAATATTTGAAATATCATAACATTCAATTTTTCTTGGATATTTGTCTAGTTTTAGTACTTCTTTTAGCTCTGTTAAAACATTGTACTTGTCTTTTTCTTTATTATTTAAAGTTATATATGCATTATTTTCTGCCATATCTACTAATCTTAACTTTTCACCTTTTTGTGGCATTTTTATTTCTACTTTATGCTCTGCTTTTTGAGTTAACAATAGCTCTATTAGCTCTTTATCTTCAATTGTTTCTTTAACCATTATTTTACTTGGTAAAAAATCTTTTTCTAAATAATATTGCTTTATAAAGCTTGACATTATTTCAGACTTTTCTTCATCCTGTAGACCTTTAAAAAAGTAATGTTCTCTTCCAATCATTTTACTTTTTCTTATAAAAAACATTTCAATACAAACTTCTGTATCATTTCTTGCCAAACCTATAACATCAATATCATTTTCACCCATATTAGAAACTTTTTGACGTTTTGAAACATTTTCAATTGCAATAATTTTGTCACGCAAATATGCTGCTGTTTCATATTGCATATTTTTTGAAGCTTCCTCCATTTCTTCTGTTAACTGTTTCAAAATTTTATCAACTTTACCTTCTAATAAATCGATTATTTCATCAATTTGCTTTTTGTAGTCTTCTTTTGAAACATATCCCATACATGGAGCTAAGCATTTTTTTATATGATAATTTAAACATGGTCTATCTTTATATTTAAAATTTCTGCATTGTCTAATTTTAAACTTACTTTTTATCAAATCAACCATTTCTTTTGCACTACCTGGATTAGCATATGGTCCAAAATATTTTGCACCATCATTTAATTTTCTCCTTGTTATATATACATCTGGGTAATCTGTTTGAACCGTAACTTTTATGTATGGATATGTTTTATCATCTTTTAATAAAACATTAAATTTGGGCATATTTTTCTTTATTAAATTGCATTCTAAAATTAAAGCTTCAGCCTCATTTTCGGTTACAATATATTCAAAATGATCTACTAGTGAAACCATATTTTCAATTCTTTTTGTTTTATTATTTTTTCTAAAATACTGTCTAACCCTATTTTTTAAAGATATTGCTTTTCCAACATATATAATTTTGTCATTTTTATCATGCATTATATATACACCTGGTTTAGCAGGTAGTTTTTTTAGCTCTTTTTCTATGTCGAACATTAATTTACCTCCGTAAAATATTTAAATAAGACAAATGGTAAAACCATCTGTCTATAACTTTAATTATTATTCTTTAGTTTGCTCTTTTTTTAATTTAAGCTCAGTATATTCTGAATCTTTTGAACATCCTAATATTGGATAAAAAATTGATGGGAATAGTGCTGCAAAAAATGAAAATAAAGCACCTTTTTTATAACAAAATCCCAATCTTACCGATATCATAAATCTATAACTTAATAAACCAATTAGCATTATTATAGTTATCCATGTAATATCTCTCCCCAATAAAAAACCTACTATAGGAACTATAAAATCTAAGTACAATACTACAAACCATGGTGATAATTTACATATTTTTAACAATTGTATTTGATTATAAATAGGAACTAATGATTTCCACTCTGCTACATCAGCCTTTGCAAAAATTCCCCATTGACCAATTTTTTTTGATATAGTTAGCATTGAAAAAACAGATATTATTATAGCTAATATGATTATTAACATTACATATATATATGGAATTTCAATTGTCATATTTTTTCCTCCTTTGTAAATTTGTTTACCTGTATTATACTTATAATATTTTTTTATGTCAAATATAAATCATTGATTTCTTATCTTTCCTTAAAAATTCCCCAGAAAAACCATTTATTTTAGTCCATATTCCTTATTTCTTATTAATTATTTTAACATAGCAATAATTTTCAAACAATATCTTTTTACAATCTATAAAATAATTTTACATTCATAAATATATATTTTTTATACTTTAATTCCAAACATAAAAGTCACAAAAAATTCACTTGCAATTAAAATATTTTTGATGTACTATATCCCCATAAAAGATATACTAAAAAAATATATAAGGAGGTTACATTTTAAGCGCCAGAGCAATATTATGTATTGCTGACGAGGTTAGAGTTTATCGAAAATTCGGCGGATGCTCTATGGCAAGTGCTAGTCATTAAAATATTTACAAAAATCAATAACAATATTGATTACAAAATAATATTTATAGCATACTAATCCTGTATATCTTTTAATTAATTTAATAATTAAAAACGAAAGGATTGTGATTAATATGTGTGGAATAGTAGGTTATATTGGAGAAAAAAAAGCATACCCTATTTTATTAACTGGGCTTACAGCATTAGAATATAGAGGTTACGATTCAGCAGGAATTGCCTCTATTGAAGACGACAAAATTTGTGTAATGAAAGACAAAGGCAGAGTTGCAAATTTAAATAACATAAGAGGAATAAATAAATTATCTGGAACAGTTGGTATAGCTCATACAAGATGGGCAACTCATGGAAAGCCATCAAAAGAAAATGCTCATCCACATATGGACAATAGTGAAACTTTTGCTGTTGTACATAATGGTATAATAGAAAATTACACAGAATTAAGAAAATTTTTAACAGATAATGGATACAAATTTTTATCTCAAACAGATACAGAAGTTATTCCAAATTTAATTCATTATCACTTTTCAAAAGATACAAATGATGATGAAAATAAATTTTTAAGATCTGTACAAAGTGCAACTAAAGATTTAAAAGGTAGTTTTGCTATTGAAGTTTTATGTAATTTATACCCAGATAAAATGATTGTTGTTAGAAAAGATAGCCCTCTTGTTATTGGAAAAGGAATAACAGGATATCATATTGCATCTGACATACCTGCTTTATTAGAATTTACTAGAGATTTTTACTTATTAGATGATTATGAATTTGCTTTAATAGAAAAAAATTCTATAAAATTTTATAATTCAGATTTAGTAGAACACTCTAAAGAAATAAAAAATATTGAATGGGATTCATCTGCAGCCGAAAAAAATGGTTATGAAGATTATATGTTAAAAGAAATTTTTGAACAACCAACTGCAATAAGAGAAACAATCGGATCTCGTTTAAAATTAGGTGAACCTTGCAATTTTAGCGATATAAATATTACAAAAGAATATTTATCTACAATAAACAAAATTTTTATAATAGCTTGTGGTACAGCAATGCACGCTGGTTTAACAGGGAAAAAATTTATCGAAAATCTTTGTAATATCCCAGTAGAAGTTGATATTGCATCTGAATTTAGATATAGAAATCCTATAATAGATGAGAAAACTTTATGTATTTTTATTAGTCAATCCGGAGAAACTGCAGATACAATTGCTGCTTTAAAATTATCCAAATCAAAAGGAGCAAAAACACTAGCTGTATCAAATGTTATAGGAAGTTCAATAACAAGGGAGGCCGATTATACAATTTATACACATGCAGGTCCAGAAATTGCAGTTGCTTCTACTAAAGCTTACACTTCACAAGTTGTACTTTTAGGAATTTTAGCTATATATTTCGCAGAAATTTTAGAAAGTACCGATTCTGAAACATTGGAAAATTTGAAAAAAGATATATTTGATTTACCAAAGAAAATTGAAACATCTTTAAAGACTAGTGATGAAGTAAAAAAATTCGCTAAAAAGATTTCAAAAGAAAAAGATGTATTTTTCATTGGTAGAGGAAGCGATTACAATGTTGCTTTAGAGGGCTCTTTAAAATTAAAAGAAATTTCATATATTCATTCAGAAGCATATGCATCTGGAGAATTAAAGCACGGACCTATTGCTTTAATTGAAAAAGGAATTACTGTAATTAGTATTTTAACAGATAAAAATTTGTTAGAAAAATCTATAAGCAATATTGAAGAAGTTATCACCCGTGGTGCTAAAACATTTATTGTAACAAATCAAGATATAGAAAATTCTAATTTTGACAATGTTGTAAAAATAGAAGATACAAATCCGCTTCTATCCCCTATTCTTTCTGTAATACCTTTGCAATTACTTGCATATTATATTTCAAAAGATAAAGGATTAGATGTTGATAAACCTCGTAATTTAGCTAAGTCGGTTACAGTTGAATAATAAAAAAAGAGACTGATTTTATCAGTTTCTTTTTTTATTCTTTAACATAATCAATTTGTACTCCAATTTCCTCCTCTTTTTCAACCAATTTTATATTTCCATTATTATTTTTTATTTCAAGGTTTGTTTTTTCTTTAGAATTTGAAGTCATATTTATTTTATTATCCATAATTTTGTATGTTCCTTTTTCATCTCTTTCTCCAAGTTGCATAATATATGTTCCATCCTCATAAAATTCGAAGTGATATTTTTCCGCAATTTCCAATCCAAAAAATTGAGAATATCCCATTTCCTCTCCAGTAACACTATCAAATATTCGTTCTATAGACCATTTTCCAATTATTTTCTCTTGTATATTTTTTTCTGAATTTTTGTTTTCGTTATCTACATTATTTAATTTATTATTATCTATATTATTTGATTTATCATTTTTTTCTTCTGTATTTAAGTTTCTTGCTGTTTCAATATTAACAAGTTTATTTTCTAATTCATTAACTCTATTTCTTTCTTTTTGTATTGAATTATATAAATACCATCCTCCAAATCCTATTGCAATAAATAATATAATTACTATAAAAACTTCAACTACTTTTTTCATAATTTTTCTCTCCTTTTTTTCTTACAAGTACTTGATTTAAAATACTAATATATATTTATTCTTTTATTGTTTTTTTCGAAAAACAAAATATTATTGCTAAAATTTCCACAATTATTTCTAATAAAAATGCCATAAAAAATATAACTATGTTGATTACACCTTCGTTCATAGCATATAGTGCTGATACACATAGAAAAATTATATATGCTATACTTGGAATGACTATAGCTATTCCAGAAAATATAGCTTTTCCAACATTTTTTCTTACGCAATTTAATGTTAAAGATATAATACTTGTTATTAATGTTATTAACACAATAATAATATTATATACAATTATTTCATGCATGATGTATGCTATTCTTCCATTTTTTTCCGTTGAATATTTTCTCTCATAATCTTCTTTTGGTGTAGGTTGCTTTTCTTTTATATCTAATAAGTTTTGGACTTGCTCTTCTTCATTTATAATATTTGCATTTACTTTTATTGATAATCCAATTATAATGAACAAACTTACTATTACTACAATAAAAACTTTCATAAATTTTTTTCCCATAATAACCTCCAATTTTAACACTTTTTTCTAGTACACTTTTTATAATTTTACCAACAATTTTATCTATTTTTTTTCACATTCATGTCTTTTAATATAACTTCTGATATATTCCATAATCCCTTATTATTTTTCTTACATAATTATTGGTTTCTTTGTATGGTATATTTTCTATGTCTGAGCCATCTTTTTTTATTGTGCCTTCTTGTATCCATTTATCTACTGTTCCTATTCCTGCATTATATGCTGCTACTGCTAGGTAATAGTTTCCGTCATATTTTTGTAATAATTCTGATAAATATTTTGTTCCTATTTTTATATTTGTTTTGGCATCAAATAGCATGTTTGATTCAAATGTTGTATCTGTTATTATATTGCTTGCAACTTCGTCTGCTGTTGAGTCCATTAATTGCATTAATCCTTTCGCATTACTGTTTGACACTACATCTTCTTTAAAATTACTTTCTGCTTTTATTACTGCATATACTAATAATGGATCTACATCATATTCTTTTGAATAGTCTGTTACATATTCTGAATATGTTTTTGGGTAGATTTTTTTCATTATCTTTTCTGGGACATTGAATATTTTTACTGTACCTATGTATGTTACCAATATTATTAATATAGTAATAATAATTGCTTTAAGTGCTTTTGGCATACTATCTTCCCTTTCTTTTGTTTATTTTAAATCGTACCAATTATGTGCACATGATACTTCTACTTCTAGTGGTACACTTAATTTTATTGCATTTTCCATGCATTGTTTTAATATTTCTTCAACTTTTTTACATTCTTCTTCTTTACATTCTATCATTAATTCGTCATGTATTTGAAGAACTATTTTTGCATCTAATTTTTGATTTTTTAGCTCTTTATATAAATTCACCATTGCAATTTTCATTATATCTGCTGCAGTTCCTTGTATTGGTGTATTCATTGCTGCTCTTGCTCCAAATTGTCTTACCATATAATTATTAGAGCTTAGCTCTGGTATATATCTTCTTCTATTAAATAAAGTTTCTACATATCCATCTTTTTTTGCTTGTTCTACAATATCTTTCATAAATTTATCTATTCCATTATATTTTTCAAGATATTGCTCTATATAATTTTTAGCTTCTTTTTTCGATATTCCTAATTGCTCTGATAATCCAAAGTCACTTATTCCATAAACAATTCCAAAATTTACAGCTTTTGCAGAACTTCTTTGCTCTTTTGTTACCTCTTCTATTGGAATATTTAATACTTTTGAAGCTGCCTGTTTGTGTATATCTTCCTCATTTAAAAATGCATGAACCATATTTTCGTCTTGAGAAATATGTGCTAATACTCTTAATTCAATTTGAGAATAATCAGCATCTACATATATATATCCTTGTTTTGGTTTAAAAACTTTTCTTAATTGTTTTCCCAAATCTAATCTTGTTGGTATATTTTGTAAATTTGGCTCTGTACTACTTATTCTTCCAGTAGCAGTTATTGTTTGATGAAAATATGAATGTATTCTTCCAGTTTTTTCATTTATATATGGAAGTAAACCTTCTACATATGTTGAATTTAATTTTGTTAAACTTCTATATTCAAGAATTTTTTCTATTATAGGATGTTTGTTTTTCAATTTTTCTAATATATCAACATCTGTTGAATATCCGGTTTTTGTTTTTTTAATCACCGGTAATTGTAGCTTTTCAAACAAAATTACACCTAACTGTTTTGTAGAATTAATATTGAAATCTTCTCCTGCTAAACTGTGAATTTCTTCTGTTAGTTCATTTAATCTTAATTTTAATTTATCACCAATTTCAATTAGTTCCTCTTTATCTGCATATAATCCATTAAATTGCATTTCTGCTAATACTTGTAATAATGGCATTTCTATATTATTAAATAAATCAACACTATTGTATTCTTCTAGTTTTTTCATTGTTTTTTCATATAAATTTCCAATTACATATGCATACATTGAAATTTCATATTTTTCATTATCATTTTCTTCTACAGAATCAAAAAAGTTCATTTGTCCACTTACAGTATCTTTATTCTCATTTTCTTTTTCAATAAATTCGTTAATATCGATTCCTAAATATTCCATTGACAAATCATTTAATTTATATTTATTTGTTGGATTTATATCATATGCAGCAATTTCTGCATCATAATAAATATTTTCTGGATTTATTCCAAGCTCTTTTAGTAAAACATAGTCTTCAACTAATTTATAGCCATATTTTTTTATTGATGTATTTTCAAATATCTCTTTAAAATACTTAACCAAATTTTCAGAATTTATTTTACAATAATAAACAATTCCTTCTTTTTTGTTATATATACTAATAGATTTTACAGTCTTTTTTATTATATTTTTACTATCTTTGTCATCATTTTTATATAAATAATATATCAATTCTTCTTGTTTTCTTATAATATCAGCTATTTTATTTAACTCAACATTTTCTTCAATTTTAAATAAATCTTTTAAATCTTTTACTGATGTTTCCTCTCCTGATAATTCAAATCTATCTATATATCTTTTAAAATTTAGCTCCTTAAAAATACTATATACTTCTTCTTTATTCCATTCTTTAATTTTTAAGTCTTCAACTGAAATATCATCAATTGGAACATTTACATTTATTGTTCCTAAAGTTCTTGATAATAGAGCCAAATCTTTATTTTGTATTAAATTTTCTTTTAATTTTCCCTTAATTGTTTTTGCTTCATCTTTTTCAAGCAAATCATATAAATTTTCAATTGTTTTATATTCCTTTATTAATTTGTATGCTGTTTTTTCACCAACACCTGGAACACCTGGTATATTATCTGAAGAATCTCCCATTAAACCTTTTACTTCAATTAATTGTTTTGGTACTACTTCATATGTGCTTATTACTTTTTCTTTATCAAAATCTTCAATTTCTGTTTTTCCACCTTTTGTTCGTGGAATATGAATTGTTACTTTATCTGTTGCAAGTTGAAATGTATCTCTATCTCCAGAAAGAATTGTTACATCAAGTCCAGCTTCTTCTCCTAATCTCGCAAATGTTCCTAATATGTCATCACCCTCGTAGCCCTCTTTTTCAATTATTGTTATATTCATCTTTCTTAAAACATCTTTTATAATTGGCATTTGTGCAGCAAGTTCATTTGGCATTCCTTTACGATTAGCTTTATATCCATCATACATTTTGTGTCTTGCTGTTGGAGCTTTTAAATCAAATGTTACAGCCATATGATCTGGTGATAAATCATCCTGTGCCTTAAACATTATTGCTAAAAATCCATATACAGCATTTGTATATGTTCCATCTTTTGTCGTAAGCATTTTACTTCCCATTATTCCATAAAATGCTCTATTTAATATGCTGTTTCCATCTATCAGTAACAATCTACTCATTATTAATCTTCTTCCTTTCTTATCATTGGCTACATTGTAATTTTTTTAGTTATCTTTATAAACTATTTTAATAATTCACGTTGCCATATTGCATTAATGTATTTCTTATCATCTAAATGCATTAAATCCACTAATGTTCCAGATTTGTTTATTTTTGCTAGTTCTTCTACTATATCATCTATTTTTAAATGAGCTCCACCAAATCTTGATACATCAACATATAATTCATCTATTTTTTCATTTTCAATATGTGGTAAAAATGGATTCAATGTATTTGTATCACCAGTGTAAATTATATTTTTATCTTTTACTTTTAATTTAAATCCATAAGCATCTAAATACTGCACATGATTTGTTTTTATAAAAGTTATATTTTCAGATTCATTTTTTATTTCATATGATTCTTTTGGTGTTCCTGTTATTTCTAAGTAATCTCGTATTCTTTCACATTTACTGTATATTGTTACTTTTTTATTATATATGAACCATAAATACAATATTATTTGACTTAAAGAACCTGCATGATCATTATGTAAGTGTGTTATTATTATTTCTATATTTGAATATTTATTAAAATCAAATTTGTTTTTTAATTGTTCAAAAACTGTGAATCCACAATCGATTATTATTAATTTATTGTTATCTTCTATATATGCTGAGTTATTGTGCTCTCCAAACCCAGAATCTTTTCCTAAAAAAGTTAATGTTTTTTCTTTCATTTTTAAAATCCTTTCTGAAATTTATAATTTCAAAATGCCTATTTTTGATTTTATTAGTATTTTACTATATGTTTTAAAATTTATCAAGATTAATAATTTTTTATATGTATAATACAGATTTTTCTATAATTGACATAATCTTCTTTTTGTGTTACCATATACTTATACACTAATTTTTTTTAGGCGAAAAAACAGGAGGTTTCAACTATGAAAAAACAGCAACTTTTCGTTTCTAACTACACGAGACAGGAGATTGATAATCTCCAAGACTTTATGTCATGCAAGGAATTTGAAGAGCGGAGAAATCTTTTCTTCAAGATCGCAGACCTGTTCGACGAAAATGAAATTGTTTGGGCTCTTGGATGCTCATCAAATTTATTTTTCCGTGGAATTGTAGATGATTTCAACGACTATGATATCATAGTTGAAAAATCATCAGTTGATAGTGCGATTAATTTACTATCACTTCTTGGTGGTAATATACTGGAAACTGGATGCAACGATTGTTGTAAATCCGACAGTTATCATCATTTCAGGTTTGGAGTATGCGATGTTGATCTGATTTCAGGATTTCGTATAAAGACCTTTGGAACAATGTTCTATTATGACTTCAACCCTAACGAAATTGAGGTCCTAAATCTGGAATATCTTTCTGTTCCGGTTGTACCTGCTGAAACATTATTTGTATTATATGCAATGATGGAAGGCTGGCAAAGAAGACGACGCTACAAACGAGAGCTTCTGTTCAAATACTTGACAGAGAACTTGCATCAACCTCAAATTCTGAAAAGAGCCAAAAACAGTTACAATTTACCAGAGTGGCTGAATGCTTTTATTGACAAATTAGTCTAAGGAGGTGTCAATTATGGAGTGGAGATTCATAATAAAGCTCCTCAAACTGACTACATTGGTTGTGGCTGTTTGCGGAACTATTGTATGCATCACCTTGCGTGTGAATGGTCTGATATAGGCTAATTACACTGCACATTCCTATCTCGAAACGACTTGGACTTCTGTCTGAGTCGTTTTTTTATATAATTTTTTAATATAAATATGAATAATAAAAATTACTTTTTATAAATTTTACCACTTAGCTACTTGTAATCAATCTTTTAATGTGTTACACTAAGCATAGCTTTTGAAAAAGCTAAACAAATTTAATTATTAAGTAGACTATTTCCTTCAAATTATTTTATTATTAAAGGTTCAATGTGTCAAAAGATTGTTAAATGATATTTTTGGAGAAGGAGGTACTCTACTATGGCAGATAAAACATTAGTATGCAAAGATTGTGGTGCTGATTTTGTTTTCACAGAAGGTGAACAACAATTTTATGCTGAAAAAGGTTTTGATAACGAACCACAAAGATGCCCAGATTGCAGAAAAGCAAGAAAAGCAGCAAGAAGAAATTTTAATCAAAATTAATTAATAAAGACTCACGATTATTCGTGAGTCTTTTAGTTATAAATTATCTTTTTATTCCTCTATACTAACCCTATCACTACCAGCAATTTCCTTAAATTCATTATATATTTGTTCATTTATAAAAATTCCGCCAGACATAACAGATGTATCTCCATTTATTATTTTTACAGCAATATTATTTCTATCTCCTGCAAAAAATTTTATTGCTCCTCTTAATTTTTCTTTTTGCTCTTCAGATATATCTGTAATATCTATTTTTAAAATTCTAGAGCTTTTACTTCCAAACTTAGTAATTTTATTTGCAACAATTTTTGTATCTTCATCTTCTCTTATGCTTAATCGTCCTTCACACATAACGATGTTATCTTCTATTAAAACATCCGAACTATTCATATAACAATTTTCAAAAACTATTACTTCACAAGATCCATACAAATCTTCAATAGTTACAAAAGCCATTAATTTATTTGTTTTTGTATACTTTTTCTTTATAGAACTTATTATTCCGGCAAATTTTACATTTTGTCCATCTTTATATATTACTTTTCCAGTTTCTTGCTCTTCTTCTTTTGCTTCTCTCATTTGTAATGTATTTATATTTGTTTGAACTTCTATTTCATGTCTTAATGATTCTAATGGATGTCCTGTTATATATAATCCTAACATTTCTTTTTCCATTGCTAATAATTCTTTTTCTGAAAATTCATCTAAAATTGTATAATTGTATTTTATTTTTTCAAGTTCATCATCATTTTCTCCACCCATATCGAACATAGTTATTTGTCCTTTTAAACTACGTTTAGAAGATGTATTTATACTGTCAACTATGTCTTCATATGATGCAAGTAAAGTTGCTCTTGTTTGATTAAACTCATCCATTGCTCCTGATTTTATTAAACTTTCAATACATTTTTTATTTACAGAATCATTTTGCATTCTTTCACAAAAATCTGCCAAATCTTTAAATGGTCCTTGCTCTTCCCTATTCTTTACAATTGCTTCTAATACTGGAATTCCAACATTTTTTATACTTCCTAAACCAAATCTTATTTTACCATCTTCTACAGTGAATTTTGTAAAGCTTTTGTTTATTTCTGGTTTTAAAATTTGTATATTCATTCTTTTACATTCATCAATGTATAGTGGAACTTTATCTAAATTTCCTAAAAAGCTATTTAATGTTGCAGCCATAAATTCTGCTGGATAATATGCTTTTAAATATGCCGTTCTGTATGATACTACCGCATATGCTGCAGCATGTGATTTGTTAAATGCATATTTTGCAAACTCTGCCATTTCATCAAATATTTTATTTGCTGATTGCTCATCAATTCCATTTCTAACACAACCTGGAATTACAATGTTTCCATTTTCATCTGTTTGTCCATGTATAAAATACTCACGCTCTTTTGCCATTACATCTAATTTTTTCTTACCCATTGCACGTCTAACTAAATCAGCTCTACCAAGTGAATATCCAGCTAAGTCTCTAACAATTTGCATAACTTGTTCTTGATAAACCATACATCCGTATGTAACTTTAAGTATAGGCTTTAAAGCTGGATGTGTATATATAGCATGTTCAGGATCTTTTTTATTTGCTATATATCTTGGAATTTGATCCATTGGACCAGGACGATACAGCGAAACACCAGCTACTATATCTTCTAAACAATCTGGTTTTAATTCTTTCATAAAGTTAGTAATTCCTTGGCTTTCAAATTGGAATATTCCAACTGTATCACCATCTTGCCATAGTTTATAAACTTTTGGATCACTCATATCTTTATCATATTCAACATCGATACCTCTGTTTTGTTTAACAAGATTTATAGTATCTTGAATTACAGTTAATGTTCTTAAACCCAAAAAGTCCATTTTTAAAAGTCCAAGCTCTTCTAATGTTGTCATAATATATTGTGTTGAAATTAAATTATCTCTAACATATAGTGGAACATATGTATCTACTGGATCCTTTGTTATTACTATTCCACAAGCATGTGTTGAAGCCTGTCTAGGTAATCCCTCTAGTCCCATTGCTATATCTAACAATTTTTTTACTGATTCATCATTCTCATATAAGTCATTTAGCTCTCTATTTTGCTCTAATGCTTTTTTTATTGTAATATGAACTTCGTTTGGTATCATTTTAGCCAATTTGTCTGTTTCAGCATATGACACATCTAATGCTCTTCCAACGTCTCTTATAACCATTCTTGCAGACATTGTTCCAAATGTTATAATTTGAGAAACATGATCATGACCATATTTTCTTGCAACATAATCTATAACTTCTTGTCGTCTTTCATAACAAAAATCGACATCAAAATCAGGCATACTTATTCTTTCTGGATTTAAAAATCTTTCAAAAATTAAACTGTATTTTATTGGATCTATATCTGTTATTCCAATTGCATATGCAACTATTGAGCCGGCACCAGATCCACGACCTGGACCAACTGGAATTCCTTGTGATTTTGCCCAGTTTATGTAGTCCCAAACTATTAAGAAATAATCTACATATCCCATTGTTTTAATTACAGATAATTCATATTCTTCTCTTTCTTGAATTTCTTTTGGAATACTATCTCCATATCGCTTTTGCATTCCGTCTTTGCTTAATTTTCTTAAATAATCATAATGTGTTTCAAATTCTGGTGGTACATCATAATTTGGCAATATTGTATTACCAAATTCAAATTCCACATTACATTTTTCTGCTATTTTTACCGTATTTTCTAGTGCTTGTGGTACATTTGCAAAATATTCTTCCATTTCTTCTGGAGATTTTATATAAAAATCATTTGTTGAAAAAGACATTCTGTCACTGTCTGTCATTCTTTTTCCTGTTTGTACGCAAAGTAATACTTCATGATTATAGTAATCTTCTTTTTTTAAGTAATGTGCATCATTTGTCGCAACTATTGGTATGTTTAATTTTTGTGATAATGCTATTATTTTTTGGTTAACTAATGCTTGCTCTCTTAAACTATTGGCTTGTATTTCTAAATAATAATCTTCTCCAAATAGATTTTTAAACCATAGTGCTGTTTCTTCTGCTTTTTCCATATCATTTTTTAATATGGCTTGTGGTAGTTCTCCTGCTAAGCAAGCACTACAGCAAATTAGATCTTCGTGGTATTTTTCTAATATTTCTTTATCTATTCTTGGCTTGTAGTAATATCCATCTAGGAATCCTAATGATACTAGTTTTGATAAATTTTTATATCCATTATTATTTTTTGCTAGTAGTATTAAATGATTGTATTTGTTGTCGATTCCCGCTTCTTTGTCAAATCTTGTTCGTGGTGCTACATATACTTCGCATCCGATTATTGGTTTTACACCATTTGCTTTACATGCTTTATAAAAATCGATAACACCAAACATTACGCCGTGGTCTGTTATTGCTATTGAATCCATGCCGAGCTCTTTTGCTCTTACTGGTAGATCTTTTATTCTGTTTGCGCCATCTAATAAACTGAATTCGCTGTGTACATGTAAATGAACAAATTTTGACATTTAAATTTCCTCCGTTTCCTTTTATTGTTGTATTTTATCACCTTGTGGGGATATTTTCAATATTATGCTTGTATTTTTTGTTGTTACAATTATGGGCCGTTTCGAAGATATTATAGTATAAAAATTCCATTCCTTACTGGTACGCCTTTTCTTGTGTAGTGTGAATTACTGTGTACCCCCGCTATTGGATGTACAAAATTTATAATATTCGACAGCTTCCAAACTGCGCGTCATGGAATTTTTATACTATAATATCTTCTTCACTACTCTACTATTTCTGATTTTTTGATTATTTTTTTGATTTATTATCTATATTTTTTCTTATTTAGTGAATTTATTTATTTTCTTGAAAAAAAATAAATCCTTTTTATTTTATTTCTTTATTTATTGATTTTATTGGTTTGTATATATATAATGTTTTTAGAATTATTAATTAGTATAATGACTTTTTTTGAAAGGTTTTGGTGGGTATGAAGTTGTTGAGGAAGATTTTGTTGATTATTTTTGTTGTTGTTTTGGTGGGTTGTGTTTTTGTTGGATTGATGGGGTATAATTTGTATAATAGTGCTGTTAGTAGGATTTCTTTGAGGGATAAGGTTGAAGAGATTCGTGGTGATGAAAATTTTGTTGCTTTTTCTGATTTACCTGATGATTTGGTGAATGCTACTATTGCGGTTGAGGATCATAGATTTAGAGAGCATGGGTCGATTGATTTGATTTCTATTGGTAGGGCAATGAGTGCTAATATTAAGGCTAAAGATGCTGTTGAGGGTGGTAGTACTATTACTCAGCAGGTTGCTAAGAATTTGTATTTTATGACTGAAAAGGAAAATATTTCGAGAAAGTCTGCTGAGTTAATTTTGAGTTATTATTTGGAGAAAAATTATTCTAAAGATGAGATTTTTGAGTTGTATGTTAATACTATTTATTATGGGAATGGGTATTATGGAATTAAGGAGGCGTCAAATGGATATTTAAATAAGGAACCTAAAGATTTGACTTTGGATGAGGCAACTATGCTTGCTGGAATTCCTAATGCCCCTAGTGTTTATGCTCCTACTGCTAATATGGATTTATGTAAGAAGAGACAGGCTAAAGTTATACGCTCTATGGTGAAATATGGATATATTTCTCAAGATGAGGCTGATAAAATTAAGCTTGGTATGTAGAAATTTATAATAAATCAACCACTATATAGACAACATTAGTATTATTATTTTACTAGATTAGTTGTTTATATAGTGGTTTTAATTTACACTTTTATTAATTATTTTTATCACATAAATTATTCAATTTTTACAAATAACTGTAACCTATAATTATTATAACCAATGATACTATTAATACCACTGAGCAGATAATTAGCCATGCTATAGGTGTTCCATTTAATTTTTTTAGTTGTTGCGAATTATTATTTTTCTTCTTATTTATTGCATTTTTTATTATAAATACTAAGCTAATTATAACCCCGTATTAGAGAAACTACTGACATTACAACTATAACTACTGCGGATATATTATTAATAAGCTCCGTTGCTGGACTTCTTGTAATTTCATTTTGATATGTCATTCCTCCAGCAATATCTGTTGATGAACTTTTTATATTACCATCTATTTGAGTAGACTCAGTTGCATATGCAGTATTTTTTAATATTAGTCCTACTACAAATGATGTAATCCCCATTTTAGTCCATTTGCTTGGTATGCATTTTTTTAGCTTTTTGCTTTTAACTTGTTCTATTTTTGGATATTCTTTTTTTACTTCTTCTTTTACACTTCTTAATTCCATAAAATCATCCCCTATTGTTAATATATTGATTTATTATATTATAGCTCTTATTGTAATATTTTTGCAAAAATAGTTTAGATTTATTTTTGTATAATCGTTCTGCCATTTTATCTACTAGTTCAATTGTTATTTTTTCTGTTTCACAAACAAGAGGTGATACTTCGTTTATATCTTTCGTTATCATATAATTTTTACATGCACATGTATGTTTACATCGTTTATTTATGGCACAATTTTTGCATATATCATTTTCTTGTTTTGATTCTTTAATTAATTTTGCTCTTGCATCAAAATCAATTCCATTTTCGCAATTTCCTATTATGTATTTGTTATTTCCAACAAATTGTACACATGGATAAAAATTTCCATCTGTTCCAACATTTACATGTCTTATTCCTAGCTGACAATCTTTGTTACAATTATAATTGTCTTTTATATATGTGTTCACTTTTTCATCTATTAATGGTATGTTTATATCTTCTTCATTCATTATTTTTTCTTCATAGAAATTTATTAGTTTACTATATTGATCTTTTATTATAATTAAATCCTCATCTTTCCAATTTTGTGTATAATCAAATAGTAAATTTATGTATCTGAAACCTATATTATACAAATATTTAACACTTTCTGTTAAATACTTTAAATTATTTTTAGTAATAACTGCCATTGCTATTGTTGTTTTTACTGCATTTAACATTTTTTTTGCATTTTTTTCTACTATATCAAATGTTTCTTTACCATCAGCTGTTATTCTATTTAAATTTTGAACTAATTTACCTCCATCAATACTATATGCAACAGTAAATTCATTTTCTTTTATAAAATTTATCATATCGTCATCTAGCAATGTACCATTTGTGGTAATTCCGTATTCAAATTTTGTTTTGCCTTTTTTGCTTTCTACGTAATTTATTGTATCTTTTATTGTCTGCTTTTTTAATAATGGTTCTCCACCATAAAAATATATAATAGCATATTTACTTTTTTGTTTTATTTCGTTGTCTATTATTTTTGTTATATTGTCAAATGAAATTTCTCTTACGGATTTATTTTCATAACAATATTTGCATTTTAAATTACATGCGTCTGTTAGGTGTATTATATATTGCATAAACTTTTATGTGATAGTCAACAATATATCACATATCCTCCTTTCTTATATCTGTTGTTTCAATTATAAGTTCTGTCTATAATATCTATATAAGCTCTATTCCACTGTATAGTTTTTTTGTTTATTCTATATATAGGATACCACATCAATTTTTTTCGCACAATATTTTAGGATTTTTTTCCTAAGTATTTAACAAAAGAGAATTCATGATTAAATATATGTAAAAAAAGATTAAAAAATATACATTCATTAATATGAATGTATATTTTTTATTTACTATTTATTATTCAGCTTTTGGAGCTTCTTCAGCCTTTACTTCTTCAGTAGCTGGAGCTTCAACTTTTGCTTCTTCAACAGCTGGTGTTGCTACTTCTTCAGCTACAGGAGCTTCTTCTGTTTCTGCACCTTTGATAACTATTTCTTTAGTTTCAATTCTTGCTCCTATATTTTCCTTAGTTTTAGCAGCTTTACCTACTCTGTCTCTTAAGTAGTATAATTTAGCACGTCTTGCTTTACCTACTCTAACTACTTCAATTTTTTCTACCATTGGTGAGTGAATTAAGAATGTTTTTTCAACTCCACATCCGTAAGCTACTCTTCTTACTGTAAATGTAGCATTTAATCCTCCACCTTGTTTTTTAATTATTATTCCTTCGAATACTTGGATTCTTTCTCTATTACCTTCCTTAATTCTTTGGTGTACTCTTATTGTATCACCAACTTTAAGGTCTGGAATCGCATTTTTCATTTGCTCATGTTCAATTGATTTTATGATATCCATCGATATTCTCCTTTCTTTATTTTGACTTTTCGTCTTATAATTTTATAAAAAATACTTTATTTTCTTTTTAATATTAATTTTTATTTAATACCTAAATTTTTTTTATCTTCATAAGATAATTCAACATCCTTTAAAAGTTCTGGCCTTTTTTTATATGTATTTTTTAAAGATTCAGCTCTTCTCCATTTATTTATATTTTCATGATGCCCAGACTTTAATATTTCTGGAACTTGCACACCATTAAAAACTTCTGGTCTTGTATATTGTGGGTATTCTAATAAATTATTTGAAAATGATTCTTCGTTTGTAGATTCACTGCTAATTACGCCTTCTATATATCTGCTAACAGAATCAATTAATACCATTGCAGGTATTTCTCCTCCTGTCAAAACATAATCACCTATAGAAATTTCTTCATCAACAATTTCATCTATAACACGTTGATCAATTCCTTCATAATGTCCACATAACAATATTAAGTGCTGCTCTTTACTAAGGCTTTTTACTTTTTCTTGATTTAATACTTTTCCTTGTGGAGACATATATATAACTTTTGCATTTTCATCTTTTACAGATTGATATGCATCATATACAACATCTGGCTTTATAACCATTCCAGCTCCTCCACCATATGGAGTATCATCTACTTTTTTATGTTTATCTTTTGAAAAATCTCTAATGTTTATTAAATTAATATTTATTAAATCTTTTTCAATTGCTCTTCCTAAAATGCTTTCATTTAAACAATTAAACATTTCTGGAAAAAGTGTTAAAACATCAAATTTCATTTTTTCCTCCATTTATTATATTAAACCTTTTAATAAATGAACTGTTACTTTTTGATTTTCAATATCAATATCTAATATAACTTCTTTGATTGATGGTAAAAGTATTTGCTTTCCAAGTTCATCTTTTACAACATATATATCTTGTGCTCCACTATTGTATATATCATCAACTTTCCCTAAATAGTCACCAGTATCTGTATACACATCTGAGCCTAATATATCAGCTATAAAATATGTTCCTTCTTCAAGCTCTCTTGCATCTTTTCTATGAATTTTTATATAGCAACCTTTATATTTTTCTGCCATAGTCATATCATCAATGCCTTCCAATTTCAAAAGTACCATATTTTTTTGATATTTTACTTCTTCAATTTTCATTTCAATCATATCTTTATTTTTAATAACTAAAATTGATTCTAGTTCTTCAAATCTTTCTAAATCATCAGTGAAAGGTTTTACTTTAACAAATCCCTTTACACCAAATGTATTTACAATTTGACCTATTTCAAAATATTCTTGCATTTTTACCTCTTAATCTACGAATTCTATATTTGCTCTTTTGCCTTCTTTGGCAGATACAGATTTCATAACAGTTCTTATTGATTTTGCTACTTTCCCTTGTTTTCCAATAACCTTTCCCATATCTTCTTTAGAAACTTTTACTTTATAATCAACATTTTTGTTGTTTATAATTTCTTCAATTGATACTTCATCTTTATTGTCAACAAGATTAGTAATTATAAGTTCTAAAATTTCTTTCATAATTTTTACTCCTTTCCAGGATTAAAATTAGTTAGCTTTTTCTATTAAAGCTTTTACTGTGTCTGTTGGTTTAGCACCATTTTTGATCCATTCTGCAACTTTTTCTTTGTCTAATACTATTGTTGCTGGGTCTGTCATTGGATTGTATGATCCTATTTTTTCGATGATTCTTCCATCTCTTGGAGATCTTGAATCTGCAACTACTATATGATAGAATGGAGCTTTTTTAGCACCTTGTCTTTGTAATCTTATTTTTACCATCTTGTTTTCACCTCCTTAAAATTTCAAATCTTTAAATGCATCTTTATCAATGCCCTTAAGATTTCTCATAACATTTTTCATACCTTTTTCAGATTTCATTTGTTTCATCATTTTTTGTGTCATTTCAAATGACTTCATAAATTTATTTAATTGTTCAACTGTTGTTCCACTACCTTTTGCAATTCTTAATCTACGTTGTCCGTTTAATATTTTAGGATTTCTTCTTTCCTCTTTAGTCATAGAACAAATCATTGATTCAATTCGTAAAAATTCTTTATCATCTACTTGAATATCCTTCATTTTACTTCCTAATCCAGGTATCATTTTTAGAATAGATGAAAAAGATCCCATCTTTTTTATTTGTCTTAATTGTGTTAAATAATCATCTAAGTCAAATTTGTTTTTTCTTAATTGAGCTTCTAGCTTTTCAGCTTCTTCTTCTGTTATTGCTTCTTCAGCTTTTTCTATTATTGAAAGAACATCTCCCATTCCTAAAATTCTTGATGCCATTCTATCTGGATGGAATTGCTCTATATCATTCATTTTTTCACCAGTTGCAATATATTTAATTGGTCTTCCAGTTACTTTTTTAACAGATAATGCTGCACCACCACGAGCGTCACCATCTAATTTAGTAAGTACTATTCCATCAATTCCTACTGCATCTTTAAAGCTTTCTGCAACATTTACGGCTTCTTGACCTGTCATACTATCTACAACTAATAATATTTCGTGCGGTTTTACTGCTGATTTTAAATTTTTAAGCTCTTCCATAAGTACTTCATCAATTTGAAGTCTACCTGCTGTATCTATTATTATTACATCATTTAGCTTACTTATTGCTTGCTCAATTGCTTGTTTTGAAATTTTTACAACATCTTGTGAATTTTCATTTGCATATACTGGTATATTTAATTGAGCTCCTAATACTTGCAATTGTTTTATAGCAGCTGGTCTGTATACATCACAAGCTACTAATAATGGCTTTTTACCATCTTTTCTTAATATATTTGCAAGCTTTGCTGCTGTTGTTGTTTTACCAGATCCTTGTAAACCAACCATCATTATTATTGTTGGAGGATTTGGTGATATATTTATTCTTGCATCTGTTCCTCCTAATAATTCAACAAGTTCATCTTTTACTATTTTAATTACTTGTTGACCTGGTGTTAATGATTTTAGAACATCTTGCCCTAATGCTTTTTCTTGAATTGTGGCAATAAATTCTTTTACAATTTTATAATTAACATCTGCTTCTAGTAATGCTAATTTAACTTCTCTTAACATTTCTTTTAAGTCAGATTCTGTTATACGTGTTTTACCTTTAAACTTTCTAGCTATATTTTGAAATTTTGAAGATAATCCCTCAAATGCCATTTGAAGTTCCTCCTTACATTAAATTAATTGTTCTAGCCTTTTTTGTATATCTTGTATTTGTTCTTTTTTTAATGTTTTATTTTCTGTATTTTTTAGTTCATTTATTATTAGCTTTATTTCTTTTTCTTGATTTAACATTTTTTTCATAAATGCTAATTTTTCTTCTATTTCAATTAGTTTATTTTTTCCTTTATTTATTACATCATTTACGGCTTGCCTTGTTATATTATTATTTTCTGCTATTTCTGAAAGTGATAAGTCATTGTTGTAGTAATCATTTAATAATTCATATTGCTTTTCTGTTAGTAACTTACCATATATTCCGAATAGTATTCCTATTTTTATTTTTTCTTCCATACTTTTGTTTTGCTCCCTTTCTTGAGATTTTTTAGTATATCTCAAAAAAATGTAATGCTTATATACTTTACACCTTTTCGACCGATTTGTCAAGTATTTTTACATTACATTTTTATTTTTTTCATATTTATCAAAAGCATAGTACATTACAACACTTGCTGCTGTAGAAACATTTATAAAACTATATATTTTTATTTCTTATGTAATCACCCTCAAACTCTTCTGCTAATATATCCATTGATATTGAATCATAGTATTTTCCATTTAAATATTTGCATTTTCTTCTTCTTCCATACTCTTTGAATCCACATTTTTGATAACATTTTAGGGCTCTTTCATTAAATTCCATCAAATCTAACTTTATGTTTTGTAAATTTAAATATTTAAATCCATATTCTAATATTAATCTAATTGCTTCTGTTCCATATCCTTTACTTCTGTAATTTTTATCACCTATGAAAATTCCTAGTGTTGCTGTTCTATTTATATCATCAAAATCTTCTAAGCAAACAGTTCCAATCATTTTATTATCATCTAATGTAACAATTACAAATGCAGCTCTTTGATTAGCATGCCCATTTAAAAAATCTTTTTCTGCTGATAACGATTGTATTTGTCCGCTTCTTCCTATATAATCTGTTGTTTCAAAATCATTCATCCATTCTGTAAAAATCTCGTAATCTTCTGTGCTTCTTGGTGATAGGTATATTCTATCCCCAACTAACTTTTTAAAATACTTCATAAAAATCCCCTTTCTTTATGTGTATTATTCGAAAAAAAAGCCTTACAAAGTTTCTTATTCGTTTATAATACATCATTAATAAACTATTAAGACTCCTCTGTAAGACTTTACTCACTTCTGTGTAAATAACTGTTGTTATTCTGTACCGCTCACATATTATGTTTAGGTACACTCTTAATATTAATATTTTAACATTTATAATATTAATTTGTCAAATAAAATTATTTGCTTATAACTATCTAGATTATAGAAGTAAAAACGTCCTTGTAGTTGACAAATTTCTTAAAATATTATAAAGTTAGCTTTGGAGGGGAGGTGTATTTATGAAAAAAACAATTTCAAAAATTGGTTTATTAGCATTAATTTTATGTTTAGTATTTTCTTTATCAGGATGTGGATCAAAAGATAATGATTCTAATAAAGATTCAAAAAGTAATTCAAGCGAAAACTCAACTGAATCAACAACTGAATCAAGCAAAGAAGATTTAAAAGTTTTCGAATATATGGATAAAATAAAACCAGAAAATACAGTTGAAGAAATCAATTCTATTATAGGATCTGATGGTGAATTAGTTGATGAAAAATATAATAAATATACTTGGAAAATCACAGATGATACAACATTAACAGCAACTTATTATAGCGCTAAAACAGCTACAATTACTATTGATATCGATGACGATTTACTAAAAGATGATAAAACTGATTTATCAGACTCAAGTAATTTAAAAAGTGAAATTAATAGTGCTAATGGTGTTAAATATGAAGATATGGTTTCAAAATTTGGCACTAATGGCTATATGGTAGAAAAAAGATCATCAGGTACTTCATATATGTGGGTAAATAAAGATGGTGGTTATATAAAAGCTAACTTCTCAAATGGCTCAGGAAAATGTACATCTTTTTTCGGAAGAGTATAAAAATATGTAAAAAGAACATTGAAAAATATTCAATGTTCTTTTTTATAAATCTAGTTTTATTTCCTTATGGCTTTCTTCATATTTTCTGTATGTTACCCCACAATAATCTAACATTTTTTTCGATACTATATTTCCATCTGTTCCATTATACTTATCTGACTTATATACAATTTCTTTTATTCCACACTGTATTATTGCTTTTGCACATTCATTGCATGGAAATAAATCTACATATATTGTTGCCCCTTCTAAGTTTGAACCTTTATTGTTTAATATAGCATTTAGCTCTGCATGACATACATATGCGTATTTTGTATTCATAAAGTCTCCTTCTCTATCCCAAGGCATATGTTTATCATCATATCCATTTGGAGCCCCATTATATCCTACAGATAATATTTTTTTATCTTTACTTACTATACATGCTCCAACTTGTGTATTTGGATCTTTACTCCTTTGTGCAGATAACATTGCTATTCCCATAAAATAAGCATCCCAACCTATGTAATCTTTCCTTTTTTCTTGCATAATTATTACTCCTTCTTGCTATTTAATTATATCTTATTTTTTAACTAAGTAATATGTATCATTTGTTGTATAATTATATGCTTGTGCATTATTTTCATCTACATATACAAATAATAATTTCATATTAAATTTATCTGTCAAAGTATTTGTTTTATCAACGCCACCGCTGATTAAATACGTAGGATTTAATTTTATACAATAAATATTATTAATCCCAACTTTATAATTTGAATTTGACATCACTGTAGTAACTTGCTCTAATGTTATTCCAAGCTCATCCATTGCATCAGTTCCATGCAAAATTTTCATATTTCCTTTATAATAATTATCATTTAAATTACTGGAACTTTCATACCAATAGTATGTATTATCATTATTAAATACATAATAAGATCCTCCTGATGCTGATGATTCCCAGCCTCCCAAGATTCTTTTATTATAATTATTATCTGTTTGTGTAGATACTGTATTGTTTGATGTTTTATCAATACTTTCTGTTATAGAATTTGTTGTATATACTCCACATACCATAGCAACAGCAATTACTATCCCTACTATAAATTTCATATGAAATCCCCCCATTCCATTCATAAACTTATAATAATTTCACTAAGTTGATCTTGTAAAATATCATAAATTATTACCATTATTATAAGTATTTTTATGTACATTTGTCAATCCTTAGCAAGTGTTATTATACTAACTTTATTGCATTCTGTTTGTAACAAAATTTTAGCACATTCATTTACTGTACTTCCTGTTGTAAATACATCATCTATTAATAATATGTTCTTATTTTTTAAACATATGTCACACTTCTTAAGCCTATATGCATTTTTAACATTTTCTATACGCATATCTTTTGATAATGTACTTTGTGGTTTTATATTTTTTACTTTTTCAATTATATTAGTTTGCAATTGTATAGATTTTATATTTTTAGCTATTCCTTTTGCAATCAATTCACTTTGATTATAACCTCTTTTTTTTGCTCTTTTTTTATGTATTGGAACAGGTATTAATATATCAAATTTTTTAATATAATTACATACACTTTCTGTTGATAAAATTATTTGAAGAAATGTTCTATATAGATATGACTTATTATTAAATTTATAATCAATTATCTTTTCTCTCACTTCATCTTTATATTCATATATCCACAAATGCTCATCAAAAAACTTATCATCATATTTTTGTATTTTATTCATTTGTCTTTGTTTTAAATACTCATTACAATACTCACATAAATATGAGTTTGTTATTTCCCCACAAAAGCCACAAGCTTGAGGAAAAATAAAATTAAGAGCAGTTTCAATTAGATTTTTTTTCATAAAACCTCCTAAAATTGCCCCCTATATTTTTACATATTTTTTAATTTATATTCTAACCCCGTATTTCTTTTTTTATTATCAGCATTATTAATCATGTATTCTATTACATTTGCATTACCAACTATTATTAGCATTTTTTTTGCTCTTGTCATTCCTGTATATAGTAAATTTCGCGTTAATAGCATTGGTGCAGCTTGTACTATTGGCATTATTACTACATCAAATTCACTACCTTGTGCTTTATGCACTGTTATTGCATATGCATGTTCTATTTGATCTAGCTCTGAATATTGATACCACGCATATTTTTCATCGTCAAATTTTATTTTTACTCTTTTTTCTATATCATCTAATTTTAATATAGTACCAAATTCACCATTAAAAACACCATTACCTGTTTCATATCCATATTTTTCTCTTTCCCAGAAAATATCGTAATTATTTTTTATTTGCATTACTCTATCCCCTGCTCTAAAACTTGCACCTAGATTTTGTCTTTCCAATCCACCTTCTGGCAATGGATTTAAACACTCTTGCAATACCTTATTTAGCTCTTTTGTTCCAAGCATTCCTTTTTTTGTTGGTGTTATAACTTGAATGCTTTTAAAAAACTCATAATTTCCGTATGATTCTAATCTTCCACTACATAAAGATAATATTTGATTTAAAATTTTATCTTGATTATTTTCTTTTATGTAGAAAAAATCTTGATTTAGCTCTTCTGTAGATTCTTGTGGTTTTATAAATGTCTCTCCACTGTTTACTCTGTGAGAATTTATTATTATCTTACTTTTGGCTGCTTGTCTAAAAATTTTATTTAATACAATTGTCTTTATTCTTTTTGAGTTTATTAAATCTGCAAGAACATTTCCTGGTCCTACAGATGGCAACTGATCTACATCTCCAACAAGGACTAATTTTGAACCTTGATATATTGCTTTCACTAAATAATTCATCAAAAATAAATCAACCATAGACATTTCATCAACAATTATTACATCCGCATCTAATGGTGCTACATCAAAATCATTATACTTACTTGTTCGCTCTTCTTCAATTTTACCTATTTCTAACAATCTATGTAGTGTTTTTGCTTCTTCACCTGTTGTTTCAGTCATTCTTTTTGCAGCTCTTCCTGTTGGTGCGCATAATACGGTTTTTCTTTTTTTTGATTTATATAGCTCTAATATAACTTTTATAATTGTTGTTTTACCTGTACCAGGTCCACCTGTAATTATGCAAACATTGTTATCATTTACAGCTTCAATAGCTTCTTTTTGTTTATCTGATAATATTAAATCAGTTTTTTGTTCTATTTTTTCTAGCTCATCTTCAAAATCATTTATATGTTTCATATTCCTTGCTTTATCTAGAGTTATTAATTTATTTGCTATATTTTCTTCTGCCTTGTAATATGAATCCAAATAAATCCAATTATTATCTTCTCGCTCTTCAATTACAATTTCACCTTTAGCTTTTAGTTCTATTACAGAATCTTCTATTTCATCATTTTCTACACCCAGAAGAACTTTTATGAATCTATATAATTCATCTTCTAATACAGCACAATGACCATTGGCAGTTGCTTTTGAAATAGCGTATTTTATTCCACTTTTAATTCTCTTTTCATTATTATATTCGAAACCTAAATTCATTGCCATTTTGTCAATTAATTTAAAATCTACATTATTTGCAACATCTATTAATATATATGGATTTGCTTCTATTTCTTCAATTGCATTTACACCTAATGTTTTGTATACATTTTGTGCATTTTGAACTCCAATTCCAAATTTTTCTAAAAAACCAACAATTTGCCATAACTCCCAATTTTCATTAAATTGATCTGATATTTCAATTGCCTTATCTTTTGATATTCCTCGTACCTCTGCAAGTCTTGATGGCTCAAATTTTAATACATGTAATGTTTCTTCACCAAACATTTTTGTTATTCTTTTGGCAATTGCTGGACCTATTCCTTTTATCATTCCATTTGATAAATAACGCTCTAAACTTGCCGCTGTTTCTGGCATTAATTTTTCAAATGTTTCTATTTTAAATTGTCTTCCATAGTCTGGATGTGTTACATATTTTCCAATTAATTTTAAATTATCTCCTATTGCTATAAATGGTAAATATCCCACTACTGTTAGTTCTTCCTCTTCAGTATCTAATACTCCTATTGTATATCCGTTTACATCATTTTGGAATATTATTTCTTTTAGTTCACCTTTAATTTCCAATGCTATATTCCTCGTTTCTCTATATATGTTTGTAGTTTATCATATGTAGGAAGATAATTCAATAATTTTTTAGAGCTTCACTAAATTTATGTATATCTTAAAATTTTTATTCCAAACTATCGAGTTGCTTTTTGCAGTCCTCCCAATCAACTAATTTTATTTCGCTATAATCATTTGAAAATTTTTCTAATATTGACTTCGTATTGTCTACAGAATCTAAATCTGTTACAATTATTTTCTTTAAATATTCTTCTTTTCCGTATAATATTCTAAATATTACAGAACGTAAAAATCCTTCTATTTGATGCTCTTGATTTTTTACTGCTACAATTACAAATATTCCATTTGATTCTATTCTTCTATTTTTTAATGTACTTTTTATTATTTTTAATATATCCCAAAAACCATATAGAGCTAATGTCCATAATATACAATTTAATATGAAATCAATCATATTGTAGCCCCCTTTTGTATATAATATGATTTTATAATCTTTTAGTGATTTACATATAATTTAAAATAATGTATTTATAATAATTATATAAAAATCTAATTTTACTATTCTTCCAATTTATAATTATTATCTACTTATTTTAATTATTTCATAAAATTCATTTATAATTAATCATTCATAGAGCAAAAAAAAGTTAGATGTTTTAATTTTATCTAACTTTTTTATATGTAAAATTTATATTAAACTAATTTTAATATTGCAACTTCTGCTGCATCTCCTCTACGTTGTCCTTTTCTGATTATACGAGTATAACCACCTTGTCTTCCAACATATTTTGGAGCTATTTCATTGAATAATTTTGTAGCTAAATCTACAGGATTTCCTTCTGCATCTTTTACTTTGTTAAGATTTTTCATCATTGTTCTTCTTGCATTTAATCTTGAAGGCATATCTTTTTGTCTTTTTTCTGTAGTTTCTTCTTTAACTACTTTTAAATATTCATTTCCATTTTTGCTTTTTACTAATTCAGTAACTTTATTACCATTGCTATCTAATTTTGCTTTAACAACTTTGCTATCAACTTCTTCGAAGTTATCTTTTTCTCTTATAGCTAAAGCGATTAATTTTTCAGCCATAGGTTGAACTTCTTTAGCTCTTGCTACAGTAGTTTCAATTTGACCATGTAATAATAAATCTGTTACTTGAGTTTTAAGCATTGCTAATCTTATATCTGTTGTTTTTCCCAATTTTCTATTTATAGCCACTTTAACAAGTCCTCCTTTTTAATCATCTTCTCTGGCAAAGTCTAATCCTAATGCATGTAACTTATTTGTTACTTCATCTAAAGATTTTTTACCTAAATTTCTAACTTTCATCATATCAGCTTCAGTTTTATTTGCTAAATCTTCAACAGTTGCTATATTTGCTCTCTTTAAGCAGTTGAATGATCTTACAGATAATTCTAAATCTTCTATTGACATTTCTAATACTTTTTCTTTTTTAGATTCTTCTTTTTCTACCATTACTTTTGTATTCTTAGTAGCTTCTGATAAATCTATAAATAATTCTAAATGTCCTGTCATTACTTTTGCAGCTAGACTTAATGCTTCATATGGTTTTAAGCTTCCGTCTGTCCAAACTTCAATTGTTAATTTATCATAATCAACCATTTGTCCAACTCTAGTATTTTCTACTGCGTAATTAACTTTTTTAACTGGTGTGTAGATAGAATCTATTGGAAGTAAGCCTAAAGGTTGATCATCCTTTTTATTTTTTTCAGCAGTATTATATCCTCTACCCATATTGGCAACTAATTCCATAACTAGTGAACCACCTTCAGAAACAGTTGCTATGTGTAAATCAGGATTTAATATTTCTACTGTTCCATCAGTAATTATATCACCTGCTTTAACTTCTCCTTCTCCCTTAAAGTTAATTCTTAGAGTTTTTTCTTCATTCTTATCTAATTTTAATCTTACATTTTTAAGATTAACTATTATCTCTGGTACATCTTCTACTACGTTTGGTATTGTAGAAAATTCATGTTGAACTCCTTCGATTTTAACACCAGTTATTGCACTTCCTGGTAATGAAGAAAGTAATATTCTTCTTAATGAATTTCCTATTGTGATACCATATCCACGTTCTAATGGTTCACATACAAATTTAGCATAATTATTGTCATTATCTATCTCTAAGCATTTAATATTTGGCTTTTCAAATTCTATCATTTTTACCTCCTAATATAAAGAAGTGAGATTTTATTTCTACACTTTAAAATAAATTCCATTATATATCGACAAATATAATATTTTATAGCTAAACTACTATTTTGAGTAAAGCTCTACTATTAAGTGCTCTTCAACAGGATAATCGATTTCTTCTTTTGAAGAAATTGCTAATACTTTACCTGATAATTTGTCAGCATCTTTTTCTAACCAAGTTGGAACTAATCTTGATGCATTTTCTTCAGCACTCAATTTTATTGTTCCGTTATCTTTTCTGATTTCTCTTACAGCAACAACGTCTCCAACTTTTACTAAGTAAGATGGTATATCAACTTTTTGTCCATTAACTTCGAATGCACCATGTGTTACTTGTAATCTAGCTTGAGCTCTTGTTTTTGCATATCCTAATCTGAATATAACGTTGTCTAATCTGCTTTCTAGTATTTGTAGTAATACTTCACCAGTCTTACCTTTCTTTTTAGAAGCCATATCGAAATATTTTCTAAATTGTTTTTCGCTAACTCCATAAATAAATTTTAATTTTTGTTTTTCTTTTAACTGAATAGCATATTCTGAAACTTTCTTTTGTCTTTTTAATGATTTTTTACGATTAGATTCTTTGTCTATTCCTATTACTGTTGGACTGATACCTAAATATCTACATCTTTTCAAAACAGGTTCTCTATATCTTGACATTTCTAATTTCACCTTCCTTATTACATATTAATTATACACGACGTCTTTTTGGTGGTCTGCAACCATTGTGTGGTATTGGTGTTACATCTTTTATACTGCTTATTTCTAACCCTGCTGCTTGTAATGATCTTATAGCAGCTTCACGACCAGAACCTGGTCCTTTTACAAATACTTCTACTGTTTTTAATCCGTGTTCCATAGCTGCTTTAGCTGCTGTTTCAGCTGCTTCACTAGCTGCAAATGGAGTACTTTTTCTAGATCCTTTAAATCCTAATTCACCAGCACTTGCCCAAGATAAAACATTACCTTGAACATCTGTAAGTGTAACTATTGTGTTATTAAAACTAGAATGAATATGAGCCATACCTTTTTCGATATTTTTTCTATCTCTTCTTCTAGTTACTTTTTTTGTTACATTTTTTGTAGCCATTTATGTTTTACCTCCTTAATTATTTCTTACTTTTACTAACTAATTTTCTTGGTCCTTTTCTAGTACGAGCATTAGTTTTTGTTCTTTGTCCTCTTACTGGAAGACCTCTTCTATGTCTTAGTCCTCTATAGCATCCTATTTCTGTAAGTCTTTTGATGTTTAGAGCTACTTCTCTACGTAAGTCTCCTTCAACAACATATCCATCCATAGCATTTCTTATTGCTTGTTCTTGTTCATCTGTTAAATCTTTTACTCTAACATCTGGATTTACACCAGCTTTTGCTAATATTTTTTGAGAACTTGATAAACCTATTCCATAAATGTATGTTAATCCTATTTCTATTCTTTTTTCTCTAGGTAAATCTACTCCTGATATACGAGCCATTATTTTTGCACCTCCAAAATTTTCTATAAATATTATTTTTAATGTTTTGTGTTTGATGTTTTAATTAATATTAAAGGTGAAATGCACTAAATATAAGTTAATCGGATTTTAACTTATATTATAGTCTTTAATATTTTATAAAACTTATATATATTAACACAAACCTAAACTTTCAGCCGCTTTTCAGGTTTGTGCGAATACCAAAATTTGTTTATTATCCTTGTCTTTGTTTATGTTTAGGATTTTCACAAATCACTCTAATTACACCTTTTCTTTTGATAACTTTACATTTTTCACAAATTGGTTTTACTGATGGTCTTACCTTCATTTTTAACACCTCCCTAAACATTGTTTTAATATATTAATTGATTGTTGGGTATCAATCAGATATTTTTGCTAATTTATTTTGCTCTCCATGTAATTCTTCCTCTATTTAAATCATATGGTGAAAGCTCAACTTTTACTTTGTCTCCTGGAAGAATCTTTATGTAGTTCATTCTTAATTTTCCAGAAATATGTGCTAGAATTTGATGTCCATTTTCAAGCTCTACTTTGAAATTAGTATTTGGTAATGTTTCTACAACAGTTCCTTCAACTTCAATAACATCCTCTTTTGCCATTTCTACCTCCATTTTTCTTTCATAAAATAAAATTTGCTATATTAAACAATAGCTTTTATAGTATATACCATTTTTACACTAATGTCAATATTTCCGGCTCTTTTTCTGTAATTAAAATTGTATTTTCATAATGTGCAGTTTGAGTTCCATCTTCTGATATAATTGTCCAGCCATCATCAAGCTCCAAAATATCAGGTTTTCCCATTATTACCATTGGTTCTATTGCAAGAGTCATACCTGGTTCTATTCTTGGTCCTTTACCTGCTTTTCCGTAATTTGGTATACCCGGATCTTCATGCATTGATCTTCCAATTCCGTGTCCTTGGAACTCTCTTAAAACTGAATAACCATTTTTTTCTACAAATTCTTGAATTGCGTGTCCAATATCTCCAATTCTATTTCCTTTTTTTGCATATTTTATTCCTTCAAAAAATGCTTGCTTAGTTATTTCTACTAATCTTTCATCTTCTTTGCTTTTTGGTTCTCCAACGATAAATGTTCTTGCAGCATCACCATTAAATCCATTTTTTAAAAGAACTGTATCAATTTTTAATACATCTCCTTCTTTTAATATTGCTCTTTTTGAAGGTATTCCATGAATTACTTCATCATTTATTGATGTACATATAGAGCATGGAAAAGGTGGAACACCTTTTATTCCTGGATTATATCCTTTTTGTGCTGGTAAAGCACCATGTGCTCTCATAAAATTTTCTGCTATTTTGTCCAATTCATATGTTGAAATTCCAGGCTTTATGTGTTTTTCAAGCTCTTTATACATAAGACCTGTTAATTTACATACTTCTCTCATTAATTCAATTTCACTTTTTGATTTTATTGTTATCACTTTTCATTACTTCCTTATCTACACACTATCGTTTCTATTTATTTTTTAAATATTCTTCTGCTTCTGCTACATTGTCTTCTAATACAGTTTTTGAGTATATATCTGGATGTATTGTACATAGAGCTCCTGTTTCTTTATAGTATTTTAGCAATTCTTTTGATGTATCATGATAAACTTTTAGTCTTTGCATAACTGTATCTTCATTATCATCAGCCCTTTTTGTTAATTTTGAACCACATTTATCGCATATTCCTTCTACCTTTGGTGGTTTGAACTCTGTATTAAATGATTCTCCACAATCTTTATTTGAGCAAACTACTCTTTTTACTATTCTTTTTACTATATCTTCATCTGAAACATCTAATTCAATTGCAGCATTAACTTTTTGATTTCTTTCTGCAAGGAATTTATCTAGAGCTATTGCTTGTTCTTTTGTTCTTGGGAATCCATCTAGTACAGCACCATTTTTTGCATCATCTTGTGATAATCTATTTTCTACTATTTCAATAACTACTTCGTCTGGTACAAGTAAACCATTGTCCATATATTTTTTAATTTTTTTGCCTAATTCAGTCTCATTTTTAAGCTCAGCTCTAAAAATATCTCCTGTTGCTATATGTGGTAATTTTAAATCTTCAGAAATTTTTCCTCCTACACTACCTTTACCACTTCCAGGTCCACCTAACATTATAATATACATAATTATTCCTCCTTATATAAAGTTATTATTGATATATAACTTTTTAAATAACTAATTTTACTGCACAATATGTTAGTTATTTAAAAAATCATATATAAAGTTGGAAGCCAAATATAGTATTAATATTTATTCTTCCAACTTTTGTATATTTTTTATAATAATTAAATTGCTTTTATTGCTTTATTCTAAAAAACCTTTATAATGTTTCATTACTACTTGTGACTCTAATTGTTGCATTGTTTCTAATGCTACACCAACTATAATAAGTATTGATGTTCCTCCAAAGGCCAAATCTACTGTTGTAAATCTTGCCATCATTGGAATTATAGCTATAAGTGCTAAGAAAAATCCACCAAATATAGTTAATTTACTTATTACTGATGATAAATATTCTGTAGTTGATTTACCAGTTCTAATTCCTGGTATAAATCCACCGTTTTTCTTAATATTGCTTGATATTTCTGCTGGATTGAATGTTGCATATGTATAGAAGAATGTAAATCCAACTATTAATAGTAAATATATTAAGGCATTTGCTATTGAATATCCAATTGGTAATGGATATGTAGCTCCTGCAGATGTTGTTAATGTTGATGTTGATGTTGCAATTGATAATTTATATAAACCAGCTAAAAATCCTGATTGCTCAGCTATATTGCTGTTAAATATTTGAATTATCATTGCTGGGAATGTCATAAATGATGAAGCAAAGATTATTGGCATTACACCAGCCATTGCTAATTTCAATGGTATATGAGTACTTTGTCCTCCCATCATTTTTCTTCCTACAACTTTTTTAGAATATTGAACTGGTATTCTTCTTTCAGCTTGTTGTACAAATACAACTGCTGTTATTAAAATAATAGTTCCTAATATTATTCCTAATGCTAATAATAAATTTGTTGTTGAGAAAGTTGTTGAGAATACTAATTTATATAGTGTTTTTACACCTTCTGGTAATCCTGCGATTATACCAACAAATATTAACATTGAAATTCCATTTCCAACACCTTTTGTAGTAATTTGCTCTCCTAACCACATAAGTAATGCTGTTCCTGCCATAAAAGATAATACAACTAAAAATCCTGTTAAAGGTCCTGGATTTATGAAAATTCCAGTAGATTTATATGTTAAATAAATTCCTAAACCTTCTGCTAGTGATAAGAATAAAGTTAATATTTTTGTGTATCTATTAACTTTTGCTCTTTCTGTTTCTCCACCTTCTTTAGTTAATCTTTCTAAAGAAGGTATTACCATACCTAACAATTGGATAACAATTGAAGCTGTAATATATGGAGTAATTGACATTGCAAATATTGAAAATCTAGAAAAAGCACCACCAGTTAATGTATTTATAAGTTGTGTTATTCCATTTGATCCCATATTTGCTAGTAGAGTTGAATCTACAGTTGGTACTGAAATAAAACATCCAAGTCTAAAAATGATTATTAATAATAGTGTATACCATAATCTTTTTCTAACATCTGGAGTTTTTAAAGCGTTTTTTATGGTGTTAAACAATTAAATCACCTCTGTCTTTCCACCTAAAGCTTCAATTTTTTCTTTTGCTGCTTTAGTAAATCTGTTAGCTTTTACAGCTAATTTTTTCTCTAAGTTTCCAGTAGCAAGGATTACTATTCCATCATTTGCTTTACTGATTATTCCATCTGCTATTAAGCTTTCTGCTGTAACTTCTTCAGTAGTAGCCTTGTTAAGCATTGTTAAAGTTACTTCTGTGTAAGTTTTAGCATGAATATTTGTAAATCCTCTTTTTGGTAATCTTCTATATAGTGGTGTTTGACCTCCTTCAAAGCCTCTTCTTACTCCACCACCTGATCTTGCTTTTTGACCCTTATGACCTCTACCAGATGTTTTTCCAAGACCAGAACCAATTCCACGTCCTACTCTAGTTCTTGATTTTGTACTTTGTGCTGGTGTTAATTCATCTAATTTCATTATGTGGTTACACCTCCTTATTTTTATTATACTAAGTATATACTATGTTATTTTATAAATCAACTAATTTTTTATAAAATATCTTCTACTTTTTTACCTCTTTTTTTAGCAACTTGTTCTAATGTTTGCATATTTTTTAGTCCTTCTAGTGTAGCATAAACAACGTTTCTAGGATTGTTTGTTCCTATAACTTTTGTTCTTATGTCTCTGTATCCTGCTAATTCTATTACAGGTCTAACGCTTCCTCCTGCTATAATTCCAGTACCTTCTACAGCTGGTTTTAACATAACTTTTGCACTACCGAATTGACCAACAAATTCATGTGGTATACTTGTTCCAACTATTGGAACTGTTATTAAATTCTTTTTAGCTTCTTCTATAGCTTTTTTGATTGCATCAGGAACTTCTGCTGCTTTACCATTACCAACACCAACATGTCCTGCTCCATCTCCAACAACTACAACGGCACTAAATCTGAAAGTTCTACCACCTTTAACAACTTTAGCAACTCTGCTTATAGATACAACTTTTTCTTTTAATTCTGATGTATTATTTTCCATGAATTTAAATTTCCCTCCTTTTTATTAATCTTAGAATTTTAATCCTGCTTCTCTTGCAGCTTCTGCAAATTCTTTAATTATTCCGTGATATTGATATCCACTTCTATCAAAAACAACAGTTTCAGCACCTTTTTCAATTGCTTTTTTAGCTATAGCAGCACCAACTTCTTTAGCTGCTTCTTTGTTAGATGCTTTTGTTTTTATGTCTTTATCAAGAGTAGAGCTACTAACTATTGTAGTACCTGTAACATCATCTATTAATTGAGCAAATAGATTTTTATTACTTCTATATATACATAATCTTGGACGTTCTGCAGTTCCACTTATTTTTCTACGAACTCTGATATGTCTTCTTCTTGTTTCAAATTTTCTATCTGTTTTAGAAACCATTTTCATTTCTCCTTTCTAACTAATGTAACAGCATTAGTTTTCTTATATGAGCTTTATAAAAAATTTTTGCTAATAAATCTATATTAATTATTAATATTTTATTTTTTACCAGCTTTTCCTTCTTTACGTCTAATATGTTCTTCAACATATTTGATACCTTTACCTCTATATACTTCAGGTGGTCTTTTTGTTCTAATTACAGCTGCGATTTGACCAACTTGCTCTTTATCAACACCTTTAACGATGATTTTGTTTGGAGCTGGTACTTCGAAAGTAATTCCTTCTGGAGCTTCCATTTCAACTGGATGTGAATATCCTAAAGTTAAAACTAATGTTTTTCCTTTTAATTGAGCTCTATATCCAACACCATTTATTTCTAATTCTCTTTTATATTCATTTAAAACACCTTCAATCATGTTACTGATTAAAGTTCTTGTTAATCCATGTAAACTTCTATTTTCAGCTTCATCGTTTGGTCTTGTTACTTTTATAACATTTCCATCCATAGTAACTGTCATGTTTTTATGAATATCTCTTTCTAATGTTCCTTTTGGTCCTTTTACAGTAATATGTTGTCCGTCTAATTTTACTTCAACACCTTCTGGAACTGTAATAGGTTTATTTCCTATTCTAGACATGTGAATTTTCCCTCCTTATAATTTATTTTGCTATATTACCAAACATAAGCGATAACTTCTCCGCCTAGTCCTTCATTTCTTGCTTCTTTATCTGTTTTGATTCCTTTAGATGTAGATATTAAAGCTATTCCTAAGCCATTTAATACTTTTGGTAATTCATCTTTTGATGCATATACTCTAAGTCCTGGTTTACTGATTCTTTTTAATCCGTCGATAACTCTACTACCCTTTTCATCATATTTTAAAGTTATTCTTATAATACCTTGATTATTTTCAACTTTTATCTCTTCAAAAGATTTTATGTATCCTTCTTTAAATAATATATCAGCTATTGCTAATTTCATATTTGAAGCTGGAATATCTACTGTTTTATGTTTTGCACTATTTGCATTTCTAATTCTTGTTAGCATATCTGCTATTGGATCAGTAGTAATCAATTTTATCCCTCCTTTTAAATTGTTATATATATAAATTTTACCAACTTGCTTTTTTTACACCTGGTATTTCGCCTTTATGTGCTAATTCTCTAAAGCATACACGGCAAATTCCAAATTTTCTGATGTAAGCATGTGGTCTTCCACATATTTTACATCTGTTATATTCTCTTGTTGCATATTTTTGTGCTTTTTGTTGTTTAACTTTTAAAGATTTTTTAGCCATGAATTTCTCCTTTCTTCTTAACTAACCTAAGAAAATTAATTCTTAAATGGCATACCTAATAATTTTAATAACTCTTTTGCTTCTTCGTCTGATTTAGCAGTAGTTACAAATATTATATCCATACCTCTAATTTTATCAATTTTATCATATTCAATTTCAGGGAATATTAATTGTTCTTTAACACCCATTGAATAGTTACCTCTTCCATCAAAAGAATTAGCAGATACTCCTCTAAAATCTCTTACTCTAGGTAGTGCTACATTAAATAGTTTGTATGCAAAATCATACATTTTTCCACTTCTTAATGTAACTTTACAACCTACATCAACATTAGCTCTTAATTTAAAAGCAGCTATAGCTTTTTTAGATTTTGTAACGATTGGTTTTTGACCTGTTATTTCGCTTAAATCTTTTATTGCATTTTCTAATGATTTAGGATTTTCTTTTGTATCTCCTAAACCTATATTAATTACTATTTTATCTAATTTTGGAACTTCCATTATTGATTTATAATTGAATTTTTTCATCATTGCTGGAATTACTTCATTTTTGTATTGATCTCTTAAAATTTCCATAATTTTAAATTATCCTCCTTTCTACAATTATTTTATTTTTGCTCCACATGATTTACATACACGAACTTTATTATCTTTATCCATTTCAAATCCAATTCTTACAGCTTTACCGCATTTTGGGCATACAACACTAACTTTGCTCATATGAATTGGGAATTCTTTAGATATTATTCCGCCTTCTTCACCTTGTCTTCTTGGTTTCATGTGTTTTTTCTTAATATTTATACCTTTAACAATTATTTTTTCTACTGTTGGCATAACTTCTAAAACTTCTCCAGTTTTACCTTTATCATTTCCTGATAAAACTTTAACTGTGTCACCTTTTTTTACTTTTAACATTTAGGATTTCGCCTCCTCTATTATTTATTATTAATATTCATTTAATTATTTCTAATTATAAAACTTCTGGAGCTAAAGATAATATTTTCATATAATTTTTTTCTCTTAACTCTCTAGCGATAGGTCCAAATATACGAGTTCCCTTTGGATTTCCATCTTCTTTTATTATTACAGCAGCGTTTTCATCAAATCTTATGTATGAACCATCAGCTCTTCTTGTAGGCTTTTTAGTTCTAACTACAACTGCTTTAACTACATCACCTTTTTTTACCATTCCACCTGGAGCAGCACTTTTAACAGATGCAACTATTACATCACCAACTTTTGCATATTTTCTGTAAGATCCACCTAAACATCTAATACACATAATTTCTTTTGCTCCTGTGTTATCAGCAACTTTTAGTATAGTTTGTTGTTGTACCATATTGTAATTTCCCTCCTTTAAACAAAGTTTGTTTATTTATTACATTTTACATTTATTATTTTTTTGAGATAAAATTATTTTATAATAGCTTTTTCTACTATTTCTACAACTCTCCATCTCTTATCTTTTGATAGAGGTCTTGTTTCCATAACTTTTACTTTATCTCCTTCTTGGCACTCATTTTTTTCATCATGAGCTTTTAATTTATAAGTTCTTTTTTGAACTTTACCATAAATTTTATGTTTTTCACTTGTTTCAACTGCAACAACAACTGTTTTGTCCATTTTGTTTGAAACAACTGTACCAATCATAACTTTACGAAGATTTCTTTCTTCCATTCGAACGATCTCCTTCCTTTAATATTTATGAAATGCAATTATTTTGCTTCATTTAATTTTCTTTCATTTAATATTGTTTTTATTCTAGCAATGTCTTTTTTCACTTCTTTAATTTTCATAGGATTATCTAAACCGTTTGCTTTTTTTGTAAATCTTAATTTAAAAAGTTCTGATTTTAATTCTCCTAATTCTTTTTCTAAATCTGGTGAAGACATTTCTTTAATCTTATTTATCTTCATCTACATCACCACCTATTTCAGTTTCTTTTTTTACAAATTTACATTTAACAGATAGTTTGTTTGCAGCTAATCTTAAAGCTTCTCTTGCAACATCTTCAGATACACCAGCTATTTCGAACATTACTCTTCCTGGTTTAACAACTGCTACCCAATATGTTACAGCACCTTTACCTTTACCCATACGAGTACCTATACCTTTATTTGTGATTGGTTTGTCTGGGAATATTTTAATCCAAACTTTACCACCTCTTTTAGTATAACGAGTCATAGCAATACGAGCTGCTTCTATTTGGTTAGATGTTATTAATGCTGCATCTACTGCTTGTAGACCAAATTCTCCATCTGTTACTTTATTACCTCTAGTAGCTTTTCCTCTCATTCTACCTTTTTGTAATTTTCTATATTTTGTTCTTTTTGGCATTAATGGCATTAGTCTTCTCCTCCTTCCACTTTCTCTTTTTTGGTTGGAAGAACTTCTCCTTTATATATCCAAACTTTTACACCTATTTTTCCATAAGTTGTATCTGCTTCAGCAAAACCATAATCGATATCTGCTCTTAAAGTTTGAAGTGGTATTGTACCATCTTTATAGAATTCAGTTCTAGCCATATCAGCTCCACCTAATCTTCCTGATACTGAAGTTTTAATTCCTAAAGCACCTGATTTCATAGTTTTTTGCATACATTGTTTCATGGCTCTTCTGAATGAAATTCTTCTTTCTAATTGTCCTGCTATATTTTCTGCAACTAATTGTGCATCCATATCAGCATTTTTAACCTCAACAATATTTAAATTAACATCTTTGTTAATCATTTTTTGTAATTCATTTTTTAATGTTTCTGCTAAGTTTCCACCTTTTCCGATTACTAATCCTGGTTTAGCTGTATAAACATTAACTTTAACAAATTTAGCAGTTCTTTCAATTTCTATTTTTGAAATTCCGCTAACATATAATTTTTTCTTTATATATTTACGAATTTTATTATCTTCTACAAGATATTCTCCAAAATTCTTTGAATCAGCGTACCATTTTGAACTCCAATCTTTGATAACACCAACTCTTAATCCATGTGGATCCATTTTTTGTCCCATTTTAATAACTCCTCCTTTCTTATGCTCTTTCTCTTAATTTTATTGTTATATGGCTTGTTCTCTTTCTAATTCTTACTGCTGAACCTTTTGCAGCTGGTCTAATTCTTTTCATTGTTGGACCTTGGTTTGCATATATTTCAGCAACATATAAGTTATTAGATTTCATACCATGGTTATTTTCAGCATTTGCTATAGCTGATTTTAATAATTTTTCTATTATTTCAGATGAAGCTTTTGGTGTGAATTTTACAATTGCTAAAGCTTCTTTTGCATCTTTACCTCTTATTAAATCTGCTACTATTTTAACTTTTCTAGCTGAAATTCTAGCATTTTTAAGAGTTGCTACTGCTTCTGGAATCATTTCTTGCTTTTCTTCCACTTTATTTACCTCCTTATTTTTTAAGAACTATATCTTATTTTTTAGTTGTCTTATCTCCGGCATGACCTTTAAATGTTCTTGTAGGAGCAAATTCTCCTAATTTATGTCCTATCATTTCCTCTGTTAAATAAACTGGTACATGTTTTCTACCATCATGAACAGCTATTGTGTGTCCAACCATTTGTGGGTATATTGTAGAAGCTCTTGACCATGTCTTTAAAACTTCTTTTTCTCCAGTTTCATTCATTTTCTCGATTCTGGCTAAAAGCTTTTGAGAAACATAAGGCATTTTTTTGCTTGATCTTGACATATTAAAATTTCCCTCCTTAATAATTTATTTATTATTTATCTTATTATTTTCTTCTCTTTACGATAAATTTATTTGATTTTTTGTTACGTTTTCTTGTCTTGTATCCTAGAGCTGGTTTACCCCAAGGTGTCATTGGTCCTGCATGACCTACTGGAGCTCTACCTTCACCACCACCATGAGGGTGATCGCATGGGTTCATAACTGATCCTCTAACTGTTGGTCTAATTCCCATATGTCTTGTTTTTCCAGCTTTACCAACTTTAACGTTTTCATGATCTGAGTTACCAATAGTTCCTATTGTAGCTCTACATCTAGCCATAACTAATCTCATTTCTCCTGATGGAAGTCTTACGTGAGCATATTTTCCTTCTTTAGCCATTAATTGAGCTTCTTGACCTGCTGCTCTAACTAATTTTCCACCTTGACCAGGATTTAATTCTATATTATGAATCATAGTACCAACTGGTATATTTTCAATTTTCATACAGTTTCCTGGTTTGATATCTGCTTTTTCTCCAGATACAACTTTATTTCCGTCTGTTAATCCGATTGGAGCTAAGATGTATGCTCTTTCTCCATCTTCATATTCTATTAATGCTATGTTAGCACTTCTGTTTGGATCATATTCAATACCAATTACAGTTGCTGTCATATCATCCTTTTTTCTTTTAAAATCTACTATTCTATATTTTTGTCTGTTTCCTCCACCTTGATGTCTAACAGTAATTCTTCCATATGAGTTTCTTCCTGCATTTTTCTTTTTTGTTGCTAATAAAGATTTTTCAGGAGTCTTTTTTGTAATTTCATCAAATGTAGAAACTGTCATGTTTCTTAGTGATGGAGTTGTTGGGTTAAAATGTTTCATTCCCATTTTTATTCTCTCCTCTAATTTTTTATTTACGGATTTTTTCCTGCTCCGTATAACAGATATTCTTTATTTTCCGGGTAGTTTCCCGATAATACTTATCTTACAAATTAAATTCCGTAAGCATCAATTGAGTTTTTAACTGTTTTAGAAACTTTTTTAGATTTTCCACCTTTTGCTAAATATGTTTTAGCTTGAGGATCTGTATCTATTGTAACTACAGCTTTTTTCCAATCAGAAGTCATTCCTACTGATCTTCCAACTCTTTTTTGTTTTCCTCTTACAGTTACAGTATTTACGTTTAATACTCTAACATCAAATAATTTTTCTACAGCTCTTGCTATATCAACTTTTGTAGCTTTTTTGCTAACTTTGAAAGTATACTTTCCACCTTGAAGTTCATCATTACTTTTTTCAGTAATAACTGGCTCTATTATTATATCTTCTGGCATCATTATGCGTACACCTCCTCTAATTTTTTAACTGTATCTAATGTAACAACTAATTTGTTGTATTTTAATAAATCATATACATTTATTGTATTAACTAAAGTAGTTTTAACATTTTCTATATTTCTAGCAGATTTTTGAACTGTTTCGTTCTTTTCTGGTAATAATATTAAAGTTTTTCCTTCTACTTTTAAGTTATTTAAAGCTTTAACCATAGCATTTGTTTTAATTTCTTTTAAGTTTAAGTTGTCAACAACAACTAATTCGTTTTCTAATACTTTTGAACTTAAAACTGATTTTATAGCTAATCTTCTTTCTTTTTTATTTACTGTGTATGCATATGTACGAGGTTTTGGTCCTAAAGCTATACCACCTTTAATCCATTGTGGAGCTCTAATACTTCCTTGTCTTGCTCTACCAGTTCCTTTTTGTCTCCATGGTTTTCTTCCACCACCACGAACTTCTGCTCTTGTTTTTGTACTTTGTGTACCTTGTCTTTGATTAGCTAAAAAGTTAACTAATACACTGTGTACAACAGCTTCATTTGGTTCAATTCCAAATATTTCTTCACTTAAGTTAACTGAGTCAACTTTCTTTCCTTCAATATTGTATACATCTATACTTGGCATTTCATTTCCTCCTTCCTATGCTTTTACACTTGTTTTTAATTTTAATATTGCACCTTTAGGTCCAGGTACGCTACCTTTTACTAAAACTACGTTTTTGTCGCTATCAACTTTAACAACATCTAAGTTTTGTATTGTTACAGTAACTCTTCCCATATGTCCTGGTAATTTTTTACCTTTGAATACTCTACCTGGAGTTGATGTTGGTCCCATTGAACCTGGTCTTCTGTGATACATAGATCCATGTCCCATTGGTCCTCTGTGTTGACCATGACGTTTAATAACACCTTGGAATCCTTTTCCTTTTGTTGTTCCTTGGATGTCTAATCTATCTCCTTCAGCAAATTCTGTTACTGTTAATTCTGTTCCAACAGTAATTCCTTCTACTGAATCTAATCTAAATTCTCTTAAATGTTTTTTTGGAGCTATATTTGCTTTTGCAAAATGTCCTTTTTCTGGTTTGTTTAATTTAGATTCTTTTACATCTCCAAATCCTAATTGGATAGCATTGTATCCATCTGTTTCTACTGATTTAACTTGTGCTACTACACAAGGTCCAGCTTCGATAACTGTTACTGGAATTACTCTTCCTTTTTCATCAAATATTTGAGTCATTCCAACTTTTTTTCCTATTAAAGTTTTCATTTCTTTCCTCCTAATACTATTGGCTGATATTTTGATTTCTATTTTAAATAGTACATCAGCTTGGTCTTATAAGAGACCTCCTAAATAATTTAAATTATAATTTGATTTCTATATCAACACCTGCTGGTAAGTCTATTTTCATAAGACTATCTACAGTTTTTTGTGTTGGATAAAGAATATCGATAACTCTTTTGTGTGTTCTCATTTCAAATTGTTCTCTTGAATCTTTGTGTTTGTGTGGAGAACGTAATATTGTTATGATTTCCTTTTCTGTTGGTAGTGGAATAGGACCTGAAACCTTTGCTCCTGTTTTTTTAGCAGTATCTACTATTTTTTCAGCAGACTGTTCTAAAACTACATGATCATAAGCTTTTAATCTTATTCTGATTTTTTCGCTTGCTACCGCATTTCCTGTTACTGTTGCCATGTAAATTTTCCCTCCTTAAAATTTTAAATTATTAGTCGGAAGTTATAAACGCACCCTGGTGTTTCATTGACACCTAATATATAAACCCAAGTTTTTTGCATGATTTTTCTTGGGATAAGTGCTTATATTTTAATAACTTACCGCCTGGTCTAAGCCACGACATACTCCATAGGAGTTCCCTCCAACCCTGCTATTTCAAAGGTTGTAGCCACATCCTACTTCATCGCTAATCTTACATGCTTTTCCATTATATAACATTTATTTCTCTATGTCAATTGATTTTTCAATGTTTTTGCGATTTTTTTGCAGTTCTATAATTGACTTTTTTATTTCATATATTTTCAAAAAACAGAGCTATTTTTACATATGCTCTGTTTTCTATCTTATTTATATATATCAGATGCTATTCTTTCCATAGCTTCAATTGTATTTGACCTACTTCCAAACGCTGTTAACCTAAAATATCCTTCTCCACTTGGACCAAACCCTACTCCTGGTGTTCCTACTATTGCCAATTCATTTAATAATTTATCAAAAAAATCCCATGATTTTACATTTTCTGGTAATTTTAACCATATATATGGTGCATTTATTCCCCCATATACAGTATATCCTGCTTTTTGTAACCCTTCTCTAATTATTTTAGCGTTTTCTTGATAATACTTAATATTCTGCATTATTTGTTTTCTTCCTTCTTCAGAATAAATTGCTTCAGCACCTCTTTGTGTTATGTATGATGCACCATTAAATTTGGTACATTGTCTTCTATTCCATAATTTATTTAATTCAACTGCATCTCCATAATTTGTATATCCTTTTAGAGCTTTTGGAATTACAGTATATCCACATCTTACACCTGTAAAACCTGCTGTTTTTGAAAAACTTCTAAACTCTATTGCAACTTCTTTTGCTCCTTCAATTTCATATATACTATGTGGAACATTTTGCTCTGTTATAAAAGCTTCATATGCACTATCAAACAAAATTATTGATTTGTTTTCTTTAGCATAATTTACCCATTTTGTTAATTGACTTTTTGTAAGTACTGTTCCTGTAGGATTATTTGGAAAACATAAATATATCATATCAGGTACTTCTGACGGAAATTTTGGTTCAAAATTATTTTCTGAAGTACATGGCATATATATTATATTTTCATATTTTCCTGTTTCTTTATTATATTTACCAGACCTTCCTGCCATTGTATTTGTATCCAAATATACAGGGTATACTGGATCTGTTATAGCTACTTTATTATCTTTTGAAAAAATATCAACAATATTTCCTGTATCACATTTTGCTCCATCAGAAACAAAAATTTCATCTGTTTGAATATCAATTCCGTATTTTTTATAATCTTGCTCAACTATTTTTGACCTCAAAAATTCATATCCTTGCTCTGGTCCATATCCCATAAAAGTTTCTTTTTTTGATAAATCATCTGAAGCTTTTTTCATTGCTTCTACACATGCTGGTGCAAGAGGAAGTGTTACATCTCCTATTCCTAGTTTTATTATTTTTTTATCTGGATTATTATTTTGAAATTCTGATACTTTTTTTGCTATTGTTGAAAATAAATAACTATCTTGTAAATTTAAAAAATTTTCATTTATTTTAATCATAGAGCCCTCCTTTTATATATTTTACTTATATTATTCAAGTATTCCTTCAAATACTGTTGTTGCTGGCCCTGTCATATATATATGATTGTCTTTTTCATTCCATTCAATAAATAAATTTCCTCCTAATAATGTTACTGTACATTTTTTATTTATATAATCATTTAAATTACAAGCAACAACAGATGCACATGCTCCTGTTCCACAAGCTAAAGTTTCACCAGCACCTCTTTCCCATACTCTCATTTTTATTTTATTTTTATCTATAAGTTCAATAAATTCAATATTAGCTCTTTTAGGAAAATGCTCATCATGTTCTAATATTGGTCCATATTTTTCAATTTCAAAATTATCTATGTTATCAATAATTGTTACTGCGTGTGGATTTCCCATTGATACACATGTAAATTTAAATTCTTTATCATAGGCTTTTATTTTTAAATTTTTTACTATTTTTTCTTCTGATATGACAGGTATTTTTTGTGGATTTAGTATTGGTTCTCCCATATCAACTCGAACAGTTTTTACCTTACTATTTTCTATATTAAACTTTAGTGTTTTTATTCCAGCCAAAGTTTCTACTGTAATACTTTCTTTATTTGTAAGACCTTTGTCATATACAAATTTTCCTACACATCGTATTCCATTACCACACATTTCCGCTTCACTACCATCATAGTTAAACATTCTCATTTTAAAATCTGCAACTTTACTGTCACATATTAAAATTAATCCATCTGAACCAATTCCAAAATGTCTGTTGCTGACAAATTTAGCTAGGTCTGATTCATTTTCTATTTTTTGCCCAGTTTTAGCTGTTGCATCAATATACACATAATCATTTCCTAGCCCATGCATTTTTGTAAATTTTATCATAATTTTTCCACCTTTCATAAGGTACTAATGTTAGATAAAATATAGTTATATTTTTATCTGACTGTATTATATCATTAAGTAACATTTTTTCAATATTGTTTAAAAACAATTTCTATTATAAACTATAAAAAGTTGCCATATACTATTATGACAACTTTAATTATATAATTTTTATTATTCCCATTCTATTGTTGCTGGCGGCTTTCCGGTTATATCGTATACCACTCGATTTACATGTTTTACTTCGTTTACTATTCTTGATGATACTATTTCTAATATTTCGTATGGTATTTTTGTCCATTCTGCAGTCATAAAATCTGATGTTGTTACTGCTCTTAGTGCTATTGTGTAGTCATATGTTCTTTCATCTCCCATTACTCCTACACTTTTTATGTTTGTTAATACTGCAAAATATTGGTTTATTTTTCTGTCCCATCCTGCTTTTGCTACTTCTTCTCTGAATATTGAATCAGCATCTTTTAATATATCTAATTTATTTTCTGTTATATCACCTATTACACGAATTGCAAGCCCTGGTCCTGGAAATGGTTGACGATATACTAAAAATTCTGGTAATCCTAGCTCTAATCCAACTTTTCTTACTTCATCTTTAAACAAGTCTCTTAAAGGCTCTACTATTTCTTTGAAGTCAACATAGTCTGGTAATCCTCCTACATTATGATGGCTTTTTATTTTAGCTCCTGCTCCTAATCCACTTTCTATTACATCTGGATATATTGTTCCTTGTACAAGGTAATCAACAGTTCCTATTTTTTTAGCTTCTTCCTCAAATACTCTAATAAATTCTTCTCCTATTATTTTTCTTTTTTGCTCTGGATCTGTTATTCCTTTTAATTTATTCAAAAATCTCTCTTTGGCATCTACTTTTATAAAATTAACATCAAAATTTTTTGTAAATACTTGCTCTACTTCTTCTGCTTCATTTTTTCTTAACAATCCATGGTCTACAAATATACATGTTAAATTTTTTCCTATTGCTTTATTTATTAATGCTGCTGCTACTGATGAATCAACACCACCAGAAAGAGCACATAATGCCTTTTTATCTCCTATTTTTTGTTTTAATGCTGTAACTGTTTCCTCTGCAAAAGAGCTCATTTTCCAATTTCCAGAGCAACCACAAATATTATAAACAAAGTTTTTTATAATTTCTGTTCCATTGTTTGTATGATTAACTTCTGGATGAAATTGAATTCCATAAAAATTCTTTTTAGTATTTTGCATTGCTGCATTTGGGCAATGGTCTGTTGAACCTATATTTTCAAATCCTTCTGGAAGATTTTCTACAAAATCTGTATGACTCATTAAGCAATCATTTTTATCTTCAAATCCTTTGAATAATTTAGAGCTATTATTTATATTTACAGATGTAACACCATATTCTCTTTTATCCGCTTTTTGAACTTTACCACCAAGCATATGTGTCATAAGTTGCATTCCATAGCAAATTCCTAAAACTGGTATTCCTAAATTAAATATTTCTTTACTACATTTTGGTGCATTTTCTGCATATACACTTGCAGGTCCACCTGTAAAAATTATTCCCTTTGGATTTTTTTGTTTTATTTTTTCAATTGATGTACTAAATGGTACTATTTCTGAATATACATTGCATTCACGCACACGTCTTGCTATTAACTGATTATATTGACCGTAAAAATCAATTATTAGTATTAATTCTTTATCCATTATAAAATTCCTTTCTATTTTTTTAACAAATATATGTATCTATTATTTATATAAATTTAATTTTGTGTTTCCACTTCTTTTAGCATTACATCGTGTGCACTTCCCTCTTTTATACTGATGTTAGATACTAAGGTTAATCTTGCTTTTTCGTGGAATTCTGGTATTGAAATTGAACCACAATTACACATTGTTGATTTTATTTTTGCTACTGTAATTGCCAAATTATCTTTTAAAGATCCTGCATATGGAATATATGAATCTACACCTTCTTCAAATGATAACTTATTTTTTCCTGCTTCACCTAAATCATATCTTTGCCAATTACGAGCTCTATTTGAACCTTCTCCCCAGTATTCTTTTACAATATTTCCACCTATTTTAACTTTTCTAGTTGGACTTTCATCAAAACGAGCAAAATATCTACCCATCATAACAAAATCAGCACCCATTGCTAATGATAAAGTTATGTGATAATCATGCACAATTCCACCATCTGAACATATTGGAATATATATACCTGTTCTTTCATAATACTCATCTCTGGCTTCTACTACATCTAATAAAGCACTTGCTTGTCCACGGCCAATTCCTTTTGTCTCACGAGTGATACAAATTGAACCTCCTCCAACTCCAACTTTTATGAAGTCAGCTCCAGCTTCTGCTAAGTAATAAAATCCCTCTTTATCAACAACATTTCCAGCTCCAATTTTTACATTATCGCCATAATGTGCTCTTACCCAATCTATCGTATTTTTTTGCCAAACTGAATATCCATCTGATGAATCCATACATAATAAATCCACTCCAGCTTCAACTAATGCTGGTATTCTTTGTTCATAATCTCTTGTATTGATTCCTGCACCTACTATATATCTTTTATTTTCATCTAATAAAGAATTAGGATTATTTTTTCTTTCTTCATAATCTTTTCTAAATACTAAATGCTCTAAATTATCATTTTCATCTAATATTGGTAAACAACTAATTTTATTTTCCCAAATAATATCATTTGCTTCTGCTAAGCTTATACCTTTTTGGGCACAAACTATTTTTGATCTTGGAGTCATATATTTATCTATTGGATCATCTAAATTTGCTCTTGAAATTCTATAATCTTTATCTGTAACAAGACCTAAAAACTTTCCATTACTTGTTCCATCTTCTGTGATTGTTACTGTTGAATGACCTGTTCTTTCAACTAATTCTATTACATCTTTTAATGTTGTTCCACTTTTTACATTTGAATCACTATCAATAAATCCAGCTTTATGTTTTTTTACACGTCTTACCATTTCAGCTTCTGCTTCAATTGATTGTGAACCAAAAATAAAAGAACATCCACCTTCGCGCGCCAAAGCAATAGCCATTTTTTCTCCTGAAACGGCTTGCATTATAGCAGACACAAACGGAATGTTCTCTGAATATTTAGGTTCTTCTCCTTTTTTAAATTTTACAAGTGGTGTTTTTAAACTTACATTTGTTGGTATACATCTTTCATCTGTTAAATTTGGTAATAATAAGTATTCGTTAAATGTTCTTGATACATCTTTTAGTACTTTTGCCATTCTAAAATTCCTCCTTTTATTAAATTAAATAGGACTTGATATATTCCTCAAGTCCTATTTGGTTAGTTTTTTTATTATATCTAATATTAAATAAAAAATCAATACATATATTATTTTTTTCTTATTTTATTTTGTGTCAATGAGGACGGTTCTTTTTGACAACCTTTTTTTCATATCTAAATATAAATAAAAATATTACTAAAGGTTGTCAAAAAGAACCGTCCCCATTGACACACTTCAAACCGCCACCATTGACAACCATTGACATGATCTCTTTAAGCAATTATTATATCTGGATTATCATTTTCAAATTGATTAATAATTTCTTCATTTTTTTCACTAAATTTTGTTACATAACCATCTAATGATTTTGCCTTTTCTTTTAGTGCATCAACACTATCATTTATGTAAATTCTTGCTTTTCCTTTTCCGTTTTTTGCTTCTTGCACTAAATTTGATACTGGAGAATTTCCATCAAAAGCTAATACAACTGAAGGTCTTCTTTCAAAAATTTCATAATTAAAGCTTTTATATATTCCAAGCTCTTCAGATTCTGTTGAAATGCATACTCCATTTAAATCATTTTTTACCAACATTTCTGCTAGCTCTTTTGTTACTTTTTTCGGAATTATTGCATCTATTTCAAATTTTTTATTTACTTCTTTACTTATATCAATAATTGCCTTTTCGTACCCTTGCATTTTATGACCTATAACAAAATATGCTTTTTCACTATCCAATTTTTCAATAAGCTCTTTTAATAATTCTTTTCCTCTTTCTGTAATAACAGTTTCTCTTCCTTTTGAATTAAAACTTCCACCGGCAATAATAATAGGCACTTTATCTTGTGGTAATTTTACTATTTTTTCTTTAAAAATTTCGGCTGAATCTATATCTGTATTTCTTCCTATTGAAAAAGCTCTGTTTTTATTTTTTTCAATTTCAGCTAGCTCTTCTTGTAAAATAGCATCTTTTATATCTCTTCCATTTAACCATTCTTCAAATTTTTTGCTTTTAATTTTAAAGTATTCATCATTTTTAGCAATCAAGTCATCTTCTACCTTTTTCATCTTTGCTAAATCTTCATCTGTTAAATTTAATAAATTTGTAAGGGCCATTTGCTCCTCCATACAATCAGTTCCGTAGAATCCACATCCATCTGTACCTTGAACGCAATTTACATTATTAGCTAAATATCTTTTTATAGGATGTGATGATAAATCTGTTAAATTATTTAATCTTACATTTGATGTTAATTGGAATTCTAATATTACTCCATCTTTTTTTAAGTCTTCAACTAATTTTTTTCCGTTTTCTGTTTCCAAATCAATACCATATAATCCATGACCTATTCTACATCTTGGCATTTTTTTACCTTCTGGAACAGCTTTTTTTATACATTCAATTGCTCTTTCAACATTTTCTTTAAAACTATCATTCTCACCTGCATGAACACGAATTGTAAATCCATCATCTTGCTCTATTGCAAATTCAACAAGCTCTTTTAATACTTGTTTAAAATTACGAATGTCATTTATTTCTTCACCAATGATATCACTACCAACTATATATGGACTTTTTGCTGCAACTTTTAAAACATCAATACCTTCTTTTAATTGTTCTTCTGTCATTAGGGTTCTACTAAAAGATCCTAAAAATCTTAATTTTACACCTGTTTCTTTTTCTATTTTAGGTAATATTTCGTGTAGCTCTTGTAATATTTTAGCACCTTCCTCACCTTTTCTTACAATCCAAGTTACAGAAATTTCTGCATATGTAATTCCTTGTTTTTGATACTCTCTAGCTACCCACAATAATTTGTCTTGTAATAAAGTGTTATTTTTATAATTTTCACTTACAGAATCTTCTTGCATTTTATATAAAACATTTTTAATTGTTCTGCTAGGTATTTTATCTATTTTACTATTTCTTATTGCTATTTTATTTTCACTTATTTTTCCTTTTGAAAAAGCGTAACGATAAATATATAATTTTTCTAAGTTTGTAAATACTGCTTGCCCATCTTTCATTAATACTAGACTGTTTCTTATTTTAGCAATGTTTTCTTCCATATCTTTTGGATTATTTAAAATTAAGTCAGCAAAATTTATATATGTCTCGTCATCAATTTTTCTTATTAATTTTTTCCCTGGTAAATCACAATAAGCGTATTTTTTTTCTATTTTACATCTTTCTGTAAATAAATCATTTGCCTGTTTATCAGATAATTTCAATCCTAGCTTTTTTATGTAATATAATGAATATTTTATTTGATGTTTTATTCCCAGTGCTATTAAATCATCTGAATTTAAATTGGCATGTATATGTGTATGTAAATCTGTTCTAAACTTATATTTTTTTAAGATATATGTTTTTATTAATGTTTTTTTAACATCTAATTTATACTCTTTTGTTTGTGACATTAATGTTTTATTAATTGCAGGTATTTGTGCTTTTATTTCTATTTTTCCGTTTAAATATATATTTGCAATTTTTATTCCACCTAATCTGAATATATATACTTCTTCATTATCGCAATTTATACTTGCTGGAATTACGCCTTCAATTATTTTCATCTCTTTATCATTTTTTATTGTTTCAATTCCGCATATTTTGGCTAAATTTGTTATTAAATTTCCAGTTTTATGGTTGGGTGTTTCTATTATATATTTTAATTCATCTTCATTTTCTTTATATAAATTTACTATTATATCCTTTTCTTTGTCTAAATAAAATCTGTCAAAAAATTTCATCATATTACTCCTCTCCTTTAAATTATGTAAAGTCTATTTTATCATATATTTTATGTATATACAAGAGCGTTGTGTGAAATTCCATTATTTATTTTTTATAAAAAAACAGCTAGATTTCTCTAGCTGTTTCGTAACTTAAATTTATCTTTCATATGTCTGACTTTCTTTTTTATCTACATCACTTGTTGATTTTTCATCCTCTTTTCTCTTTTTTGCTGATCCTCTTCTAGATTGATTTTGTTTCTTTTGGCTTTGTTTTCTTGGTTTTGATTGTTTTTTTGATTCTGATTGCTTTTTTGATTCTGATTGCTTTTTTGAATCCGATTGTTTTTTCGACTCTGATTGTTCTTTTCGCTCTGATTTTTCCTCTAAATCAGATTGTTCTTTTGATTTTGACTGCTTCTTTTGATCTTCTGATTTTTTTTCTTCTTTTTCAGATGTCACATCATGCACATCTTTTTGCTTTACATCTTCTTCATCAAACACTTTTATTTTTGTACCATCTTGAAGCTCAATATCGCTTTTTAAAAACTCATCTAATTTTTTTAGTTCATATTTTACATTCTTTTCACTTTTTTCTGTATCACTTTCATATTTCAAACTTTTTTCATGATCTCTGTATGCAAATACTAAATTAGATACAATAGCATCTAGTCTTCTTTTTTCCATCATCATATCCAATTTTGAAATTTTAGTACCACCCTCTAAAACTCTTAATTTAACCATTGTATTTATAATATTTTGGTATATTTCTCTATTTTTAGGTTCGTTTTCATAATTTGCATTTATATAATCTCTAGCCATATTTTCAGTAAGCTTATTTAAATTTTTGACTAATGCTTGCATTTTTCTTTGATTTTCGTTTTCTTCCTCTGGTTGTTGCTTTTCCTTTTCATCCTTTTTTTCGTCTTGTTGTTGCTCTGGTTGTTTTTCCTTCTTTTCATCTTGTTGTTGTTTTGGTTGTTCTTCTTTCTTTTCGTCTTGTTGTTGCTCTGGTTGTTCTTCTTTCTTTTCGTCTTGCTGTCGCTCTGGTTGTTCTTCTTTCTTTTCATTTTGTTGTTGCTTTGGTTGTTCTTCTTTCTTTTCGTCTTGTTGTTGCTTTGGTTGTTCTTCTTTCTTCTCACCCATTACAACATCCTTTCCAGTTACATTTTTTAACGCCTCTTCTTTCTCTTTATCTAAACAGAACTTTTCAGTTGATATTTCACTTTTAGTTAATGCACTTTTTATCTTATTTCTAATCTTTGCAATGATTCCCTCTTCTGAATTAATCATTTCTTTAACTTCATCTAAACCTTTACCTTTAAATATTTTCTTAAATACTTTATTTAAAAATTCAGATCTGCACCTATTATATGATTTTCCTTCTGAATCCATTCCAATTCCTATTCCATTTTCTAGTTTTCCAACAAGTAGTCCCGGATTTTTTAAAGTAAATTCTGGATGCTCTCTCATAATTTCATCCAATACCTCAATATTTTTTGTTAGCTCTTTTAATGATGAGAATACTACAAACTTATCAGCTCTGTCTACCTTATCAAATTTTGGATAATTGACTTTAAAACTATAATTAATTCCTCTTTCTTTCGCCTTTTCTAAATATAATCTAGCAATTTTATATACTTGATCGTAATCAGCATTTATGTATAATTTAGACTCATCCTTTTTTTGAGCCTCATCAATATCCTCGAACATATCTTTATATATATGAAATCCCATAATTCCCTGATCCTGGAAATTATGTCTTGATTCAATATAATCAAAAGTAATTTTAATCCTTTCTATTTCTTCATCAGATACATCCCTCTTGTTTTCTAATATTTCAATTAATTCTTCGGATGTATATTTATTCAGTGTTTTTATAATTGTATCATAATCAAAATTTTTTTCTTTAAATAACTCTATTTTTTTAGTTAATTCAAATTCCTCGCTCTTATCATATTTCATATATTTTTTAATATCATCTTCAGTTATGTTATACTTTTTCAAAGCTTCTTGATTATTTTCATAAAATACTTTAGAATCCCCTAATGGTATACGTCCAATTTTTTCAAAAGCATTGTGGCATTTTTCATAATTAGCTATGTCATCGTAATGCTCTTTTCTGAACACTTTTAATTTATCCTCTAAAATTTTTAGCTTTTCATTTCTCTCTTTTGTATATAATGAAATATCATACTTTTTTTCTAATTGTTTTAAATATTCAGCTTCCATTTCAATACATTCTTTTAGAATATTTTTATTAAATTCTTCAATCTGCTTTTTTTTGTCAATATCCGTACTTTCTCCATTAGTTATAATATCATAATACTCAATATTTCCTTTTTCAGCATATATTTTAGCTAATTCTTCTATTGTTTTATCATCATCTAGTGGACTTTTTATTCTCTCATATAAATCCATACTATTCCTCCCTTTTATTTCCATTAATATACTTTTTATTATACATCTTTTCATTCCTTATGTCAACCGCACTATTCTATTCATGTATTTAATTTATCATATTCTTTCGTGTCTTCAATAAAAAGCATTGTACTTAATTTATTACAAAAAATGCAATAAGGAGGTACTTTTATCAAAAGTACCTCCTTAACTTAGAATACAATCCATCCAACAGCCTTTTTAAATGGAACGAAATTATCATATGTTGATCTAAGTTGGGCAATTGCAAACTTATAACAGCTTTCGTCATAAGCTCCACTTGCAATTGTTATGCATCCATATTTATCTTTCGACAAAATTTTAGCTACATTTTATTATATTTTTAAATAAAAAAAGATTAATAATTTTACCAAATTAAATCATTAATCTTTTTGTATTGTTGTTATTCATTATTATTTACAACCTCTTCTTCACTTTTTACACCTTTAGGACCAATATACTTGGCATCTCCAAATCCAATTATCATATAAAATATTGGGGATACGAAAAACATACCTGCAATATATCCTCCTCCTTTATTAAAGCTATGGCAAAAGTTTATAATCATTAATATTGAAATTACAAGTTCAAATATTGATAAACCGAACACAACTAAATAAATTATAAGACCTACAGATAAATAACTACCATAAGACATTGCTATTTCACCATAATTTTCATATAAATTACTTACCAATTCGCATATCCATGTTGCAAAATTTAGTATAGCCCAATATGGACTCATTCCACTTATTTTATAAAGTATTGCATAATTATAAAATGGAATAATTGCTTTCCAACCTTTCTCTCCTGCTTTTTCAAAGCATTTCCACATTCCTATATACGATATTACTATAATTGCTATGCTTAATACCAATTTTAACATAATATCACATCCTCTCTTTTTTTATTTTACAGCTTTTGGAGAATTATGTCAATTTGTGTGTTATATTCTATTCAAATTTAGTACAAATTTTTTAAAAACAAGAACACTGGTTTTACATGACCAGTGTCCTCATTTTTACTTCTTCATTTTACGAATAATTTCAGTTGTCGATGCAGTTTTGCCTCTCTTCTTCATTACACCCGTAATTTCATATCTTTCAAAGACCTTATTTCTCGCAGATTGCAGTACAGAATTATTTTCATAATACAGTATATCTGGTCTTAAAGTTTTAAAGAGGTCCTGAAAAATTATCAACCATTCTTCCTGTTTCTTATTTTCAGGTTCAAATTCAAGAACAGTATTTGGGTCATAATCCACAATGATAGTATAATCAACATATCTTATTGCATCTACTATAGCCACTCTCTGTTCTTCTGTAATTACAGGTCTTTCTGGATTTTTTAGTGCTGCACACCTATTGCTTTTTACAGCAACAACCAAAATGTCTCCATTTTTTTTGGCTCCCTCTAAATACTTGAGGTGCTCATAGTGAAACAAATCAAATGTACCTGTTGCCAAAACAACAGTTTTACCATTCCGATTTTTTTCAACCATTTCTGCAAGATCACTCAAATTTGATGATATCATAAAATCCCTCCTTATGATCTTGTTCAATGATTTGTGCGTATGTAATAGCATTATTTTGCTATTTATATAATAATCTGCTTTTAGCAGAAAATTAACAATTATTTTACAATTACTTTTCTATCAGAAACAAATTTTTTTACATCATTTATGATAGGTTTATTTACTTTAAATATGTTTTCTGGAAGATTATCTAGGTCAAACCACTTCAAATCTTTTACTTCACCATCTGTGAATTTTATTTTTCCTTCATAATTTTCACAAAAAAATACATGATTCAAGATATAAACTTGATCTTTACTTTTTGGATAAATGTTAAATAAATCTTCTCCAGAATAAATTCCCATTAGTTCAGGATTTATTGGTTTAATATTTAACTCCTCTTGTATTTCACGATTAAGTGTATCTATATATTGTTCGCCTAATTCAATTCCTCCTCCGTGAATTGCCCAACATCCGTTATCATCTCTTTTTTGCAATAATATTTTACCATTATTGTATATGATAAGTGTTACAACTGGTCTTAAATATGGCTTTTTTGCAGTTTTAATATTTTTTTCCACAATAACTTCCTCCACTTTAATTTGTAAATTTGCTTTAATTTATCACATTTCCTTACATTTTTCAAGTAAATGTGTTATATTTAATGATTTTTATTTGTAATATATTTTGTCTATTTTCTAAATTATATTTATAATCACTCGAACATGATATATTCATACCCACCTCTATACCACATAATATTTATAAGATGTTTTCGTTTTTCATATTTTTTTCCTTCACTTTCTAGTTGTAGAATATTTAAAATTACTGCATTCATATATTAAATACTTATTAAATATATTGTATTGTGTAAACTGTTCAATAATTTATTACATATTTTAAAGAAATATAGACCTATATAATTTGGTCTAATGACTTTTTTCTACTTTAACATAATAATGTTAAAGTAGAATTATTCAATTTAAAATAAAAAATGTAATGTTTTCACATTACATTTTTTTCATACTAGTTATTTTAATATTTTTCTTGATCTTGCAAAAAATACTATTCCTCCAATTGCAATTACTACAACTGTTGCTATAATTACAATGCTTTTATCACCAGCTTGAGGAATTTTTGTAGAAGCTTGCGTTTTATCTCCACCAGCTACAACAGTATAAGTTAATGTACTTCCATCTTTTGCAACTAATGTTATCTCTTCTGTTGCACCTTTGTCCATTATTTTCCAAACTGATTTTTTGTCATCTCCTAAAGTCCATCCGTTAGGCAATTTATCAGGATCTAATTCTTTGTTTGCTGTTATTGTTACTTTTACTTTTTCAGCATTTTTTGTTGTTGGATCTTTTTTTACATCTGCTTTAAGTGTTGATTTTACATATTGTAGATTTTTTATTGAATGAATAGCAAAAAAATCAGCATTCTGCTGATTTTTAATTATGGTGGCTTCACCTGGAATCGAACCAGGGACACAGGGATTTTCAGTCCCTTGCTCTACCGACTGAGCTATAAAGCCTTATATGAATAATAGGAAAGATATTCCCTTTCCTATTATTATTTTTATGGCGACCTGGAACGGGCTCGAACCGTCGACCTCTAGCGTGACAGGCTAGCGTTCTAACCAACTGAACTACCAGGCCATAAATTAAAAAATATTTAGTTTATACTAAATATCTTTTAAGAAAATGGTGGGCGCAATAGGGCTCGAACCTATGACCCCCTGCTTGTAAGGCAGATGCTCTCCCAGCTGAGCTATGCGCCCATTTCCCTTCGACTCGTTTAGTATACTAGAATTTCTAAAAAATGTCAACACTTTTTTTTATTTTTTATCATTTTATTTTTTACATATGGTTACATTGCTTGATATTACTTGTATTCAGCCTTTTTATTTTTATTATATTTTTTTATTTTCAATATTTATTTTACTATTTTTAATATAAAATAATAAAATATTATATTATTTTTTAGTATATTTACACCTTTTTACTTAAAATAACTCTTTAAAAAATATTATCTGACTTTAAACTGTTCTTGTCTTTAATATGATCTAATATATATATAGCTTTATTTATCTCTTCATAAACGTACTCTGTATCTTCTACATCAATACCAGCTGTTATCACTACTAATTGAGTTTTTACCTTTTCTAATTCATCATGCTCTAAAAAACAAGTTAATATATTAAATTTTTTATCCCATTCATCATTTACTTGAATTATTTTTTCCCTACTATATTTATTATCATCTAATGTTTCTTTTAGCGTTTCTAAATTAGTACTTATTGTATCTAATGTTTTCGATGTATAATTTTGTAACCAAATATCACCAATTACTATTGAACATATTATAACTAGGCAAATTATAAGTTCTTTTTTCATAGCTCTTTGCATTCATCCCTTCATTATATTTTCTATTTATTATATTTTTCTTTTTTTTGACAAAAAATATCCCCCTTAGCATTAACTGTTACCAAGAGCGCTTCCTCTGGCTCTATGTTAAATTTATTTACTTCTTTTTTTAACCACTCATATGTCTTATTTAGAATTTTTAAATTGTCATTCATTATCTTTCCATCTACGACTAAATCATATGATATTCCTTCATATTCTGGCATTATATTAAAATCTTCTGGTATTGTTGTTCTTTTATTTGGTTTTTGTATTATGCTGACTTGTCCACTTGTTTCTAATATAGCATATTCTACATCAGCTAGATTATTTATATTATTTGCTCTTAATCTTTCTTGTAATTCATTTATAGTAAAACGTTCTTTTATTAGTACTTTTTCATTTATTTTTCCTCTATATATTAAAATACTAGGTTTCCCGCATATTAGTTGTCTCATTTTTATGCTTTTTAAATTTATAAAAGAAATAATTAAATGCATTACTAATAAACTTAAAATAGGAATTATACCATTTATTATTGGAATTCCAACTTCACTCATTGGAACAGATGCCAAATCTGCAATCATTATTGCAATTGCAAGTTCAAATGGTTGTAACTGACCAATTTCTCTTTTTCCCATTAGACGCATTACAACAAGCACTATTACATATAATATTATAGATCTTACAAATGTTATCAACATAAAAACAACTCCTTAATTATTTAAAAATTTACAATTTATTGATAATTATTCTTCATAAATAAGCCCTTTTTTTATTATTCTTAGAATTTTTCTTTATAATTATTCAAAAATACTTGTTTTTTTTCAAATAATGTGATAAACTTTGAATTAGTCAATTTTATTATGCATATATAGGAGGTGCAATTATCATGGCAAAATGTGCAATTTGTGAAAAAACACAATCATTTGGAAACAAAATTTCAATCGCTCGTTCACATGTTAGTAGAAGAGCTGGAAGAACTTTTAAACCAAATCTTAGAACAGTAACTGTTGATGTTAATGGAGAATCTAAAAAAATATGCGTATGTTCAAAATGCTTACGTAATTTAAAACATGCTTAAATATTACAATGGGCGTTTAATATAAAGCTATGAAAATAACTCTATATTAAGCGTCCATTGACTTTTAATAAAAGAAACTAAAATTTAATTTTAGTTTCTTTTATTATATCCTACTTAGGTTATGTATTTTTAATTCCAAATATTAATTTTACAAAACCTCTTAAAAATTTAGGAACTTTTTTTACTACAATAGTCATAATACTTGCCCCCTTTTTCTTTTAACTTGCAAGCCATATTAATCCCAATATTGTTAATGTTACACCTATTGAAAATAACCAACCTGTAAGAGGAAGTAATAAAACTAATAATATACCTAACCCTATACCTATTAAACACACTCCAAAAGTTTTCTTTAATGCACAAAACATAATTTATTACCTCCCTTTTATTTTATTATATTATGTATATCAATTTTATGTTACAATACAGAAAGGAGTTTTTATGTCTACAGATGAAGTTGTAAAAATTATAAAATTATTGAAAAAAACATATCCTGATGCAAAATGCAGTTTAAATTTTGAAACCCCTTTTGAATTGGCAATTGCAGTAATGCTTTCTGCACAATGCACAGATGAACGAGTAAATAAAACTACTCCTGCCTTATTTTTAAAATATAATAAACCAGAAGATTTCGTAAATTTAGATATCTCTATTATTGAAAAAATAATTCATCCTTGCGGATTTTATAAAAATAAGGCAAAAAATATAAAAAATATGTCTATAATGTTATTAGAGCAATTTAATGGCTCTGTTCCTCAAAATATGGATGATTTAATGAAGTTACCAGGAATTGGTAGAAAATCTGCCAATGTAATTATGCTAGAAGCCTTCAATAAACCTCAAGGAATTGCTGTTGACACTCATGCAAAACGTATATCTAATAGACTTGGTCTATCTAATAATTCAGATCCATTAAAAATTGAACAAGATTTATTGAAAATAATTCCTTATGAATATTTGAAAGATGTTAATCATTTATTTATGTGGCTTGGTAGAGATTGTTGCAAAGCACCTAATCCTAATTGCGAAAATTGTTCTATAAAAAAGTATTGCAATTTTGTAAAAAAATAAAACATTGAGTTAAATTTCAATTATAAAACTTTATGTTTAATAATTGAGTTTACTTCAATGTTTTTTATTTTTTTAATCAAGCTCTGCGCTTACAATTTTATATTCTCCATCAACTTTAATTACATATAATTTTAAATTTGCTGTATCTGTACTAGATGAATAACTTGTTTTTACTTTTACCTTTGCTTTTATAATTTTTACTTTTTTGCTTTTTGTTGATTTTTTTACCTCTGTTATTTCTTTTAATGAATACTCTTTTGATGAATATGTATATTTATTTTTAAATTTTGAAGATATTGCATCTTTTGCATCAGATAACTCATCATAATTATTATCTTTTAAGTAATCATTAATATAATTTTTGCTCTTATATTTTTTGTCAAATTTCTTTTCACTTTCTTCATTAAATATAATATAACCTTTTACATCAATAAGTTTTGCAAACTCGTCAGCGTCATCGTCATTTACAGCTTTTAAATAATCCTTAACCAATTCTTCTGATTTAGCTTTACTTGGTTTTCCTGCCATACTTATAAAAATTATTGCTAAAATTATAATTAATACTACAGCTATTCCTCCAACTAAACTAAATGCAAAAAGTCTTTTTCCTGCTTTTGGAGTTTTATTTTCATTTTGATCTATGTTTTCTTTTTTTGTATCATTTTTAATATCTTTATTTTCTTCTATTTTAGTAGCTTTATCTTTGCTTTTAGATTTTTTAGGTTTTACTTCCTTCTTTTTATCTTCTGCTTTTTCTTTTTTTTCATTTTTTTCTTTTGTTTTATCATCTTCTACTTTAGCCGTCTTTTCTTTATTTACTTTCTTTTCTGTTTTAGTTTCTTTTATTTCTTCTTTTTTATCTTCCTTTTTTTCTTTTTTAGTAGTCTTTTTTTCTACGCTTTTATCTGATTTTTCTGTCTTTTTTCTAGGACTTTTAATTGTTTTTTCTTCCTTCTCTTCATTTTTTTCTAATTTTTTCTCTTCACTCATTTTTTTCCTCCTATGTACAAATTCAAATAATTTTTTTTAATTATTCTTCATCAATTACTATTTGTTGATTTTGATCTAACTTATATTTTGGCAATTCTGGTAATTCCTCTAAGCTAGTTAATCCAAACATTTTTAAGAATTTTTCTGTTGTTACATATGTAGTTGGTCTTCCTGGTGCATCTAATTTTCCTGACTCTTCAATTAAATTGTATTCTAATAATTTATATATAGTTCCATCACAATTTACACCTCTTATTGTTTCTATTTCTGCTCTTGTTATATTGGGATTATATGCAATAATAGATAAAATTTCTAGTGATGCATTTGATAAATTTGGTTTCGATTTTTTGTCAAAAATTGGAGCTATATATTCATAAAGCTCTTTTTTAGTACACATTTGATATGAGTCATTAATTTTAATTATTTCCATTCCACGATTTTGGCTCTCATATTCGTTTTTTAGCTCTTCAATTAATTCTATTATTTCATTTGGACTTATTTCTAGTGCAACAGTTATTTCTTTTATGGAAACAGATCTTCCCGCTGAAAATAAAATTGCCTCTATTATTTTTTTTGCGTTTTCTTTCATTTTGCTCTCCTTATATTAATAATTAAAACATTCATTCAACATTCTGTCAATAGAAATTTTAATTAAAATTTTACTAAAAAAAATTTTTGTGATATATTTAAAATATATAAAAATACTATATTAAAGAAAGGATTTGATTTTATGAATTCATTTATGAAATTAGCCAAGGAATGTGCAGAAAAAGGCGTAGCTAACAATGAAGGTGGACCATTCGGTGCAGTTATAGTTGATTCTCAAAATAACTTAGTTTCTACAGGAAATAATAGAGTTATTATTGATAATGATCCTACTGCTCATGCGGAAATGGTAGCCATACGATTAGCTTGTAAAAAATTAAATTCATATGATTTATCAAATATGACTCTATATACATCTTGTGAACCATGCCCAATGTGTCTTTCTGCGATAATTTGGTCAAATATAAAAAACGTATATTTTGGATGTACAAAAAATGATGCTGATAATATTGGATTTAGAGATGATTTAATTTATGAATATTTAAAAGGAAATAACTTAGATCTATTAAATTTACAGCCACTTGATAGATTAGATTGTATTAGGTTATTTGAAGATTATAAAAAAAATAATAAAATAATTTATTAGTCTATAATTTTTTAATTATTTTAAAAAATTAATGGATTTTAAAAAATAATTGTGCTATTATAAATTTAAATATTTTTTACGGAGGATAAAATTATGAATAATGAAAGAAAAAGAAAAAGTATAAGCTTAATTTTAATTATATTTATTATATTACTTGTGGCTACTTTAGTTATAATAATAGCCAAATTTTTGCAAAATTCAGACGATGATAGTTTATCAGAAGAAAATACTAATTCCGGTATAGAAATTTCTGTTAATTCAGTGGACGATTTTGATGATATTTCTTCAAATAATTCAGTGAAAAATACTACTAATGTTGTTGATACAAATAACATATCAAATGATACTGTTGAAAATAATTCTTTACAAAATGATTCTACTTCTAATACAACTACAACAAATGAGCCCAAGAATCTTGCTTTAAATAATCATACTTATAAAATGAAAGAAAATATTGATGCAACATTAGTTCAAAATAATAATAGTTCAGCAATTCAAATAAAATATCCTGATTATAATTATAAAATGATATTTAATACAAGTAGTACTATAAACTTTACTGATTTAAAAAATCATTCTGAATTAAAAAGTTATTTAGAGTCAACATTTAATTTAAAAATAACAAGTACTTTAAAATCAGGAAACATAAATAATATGGATGTTATTTTATTTACAATATCAGATACTACTGGTAATGGATATTGTGTATTTACACCTTTAAATGATTCTGAAGTTGCCTATGCCAAATTATATGATACTAATAACTCAGCTGACTTGCTATCTGATTTAACAGAACCACTAAGTAATATATCAGAAATAATTGCTAACATGGAAAATTAAAGTATAGGAGTGAAATATATGTCAAAAGAAAGAAAAATAAAAATAGTTCCTGGAAAAGGAGAAAATATAAAGATTTCTGATGTCCAAGAGCATCTAAATATTGAAAAACCTGATGATGAAAATATCGAAAAGGATAAAATTATAGTACCAAATAAGAAAAAATAAAAGACAGTTTTTGAACTGTCTTTTATTTTTTACATAGCTTCTTTTTGCTCTTCTTCATTAACCATATCATTTTGGTTTTCATCATCATCTTGTTTAACTATTTCTAAGCTAGATATTGAAACTTCATATGCTACTTTTGTTTCAGATGTTCCATCTTCATATTTTTTCTCATATGTTCTAGATTGAACTCTACCAACAACTTTTACTTCTGTTCCAACTTCTATATTTTCACAAAATCTTGCATTTCTTCCCCAAGCGATACAAGGAATATAATCAGATTTGTTATATGCTCTATTTACTGCTAATAATAGATCTGCTATTTCTCTACCAAATGGTGTTTGTCTATAAATAGGTTTTTTGCATATGTAACCATTTAATGTTACTTCGTTAGAAACAAAATCTTTGCTTGCTTGAATTTCTTCATCTTGATTTTCAATAAATTTTACATCTTTAGCAAATACTGTTAATACTAATTTGTTTCTTTCATTTTGATAGCTATTATATGATCTAAATTGTCCTTCTACTATTATTTTTTTGTCAATTTCTAGGTCTTCTTTTTCTAATAATCTTTCTGATATTGTGATTGGTATAATATCAGCATTTCCACTTAAACGTGGTACCTCTAAATCAAATATGTAAAATTTTTCGCCATATATTTCATGACTAAATTTTTTATCGCTTGTGACCTTTCCAACCAATACTAAATGGTTATTCTCTAAATAATTTGTATTCAAAATACTTTCCTCCCCTTACTTGTTTATCTACTGTATTCTTAATACTGTTTTCCCTATAAACTTTATTATACTATCTTTTTTTGGTTTTGTCTACATAAAATGTTATTTTTTTCAATATTTTTTATTTTTGTGCTATTTTCCCTTTTTTTATGTCTATTGTTTTTCTTTTTTTTAATCTACTTTAAATTTTCTTATTTTTATCATACATTAAATCCATTATTGTTATTATCATTCCATCATAAGCATTTATATTATTTTCATTTTTTTCGAATTTTACTTCTTGTATTCCTGTTATTTTATCATTCATTGGTATATTTTCTTGTATAAATATTAAATAGTTTTCTTCTGTTGCACTTGATATTGTTACAGTAGCTTTTGAATTATAGCCATATGTTATTACATTTGAATAACTATTTTTTAAATTCTCACTCTTACAATGTATGTCAGAATTCCATACTATATACTTCGATTTTTCTAAGATTTTTTTTAATATATATTTATTTTCCACTTCTTCATTTACAATTATTGAGTCAAATTTAACATTTTTAAAATTTTCCAAGTTTTCCTTATTTAAAAATATAATTTCATTTTCATCTATTTTGTTAATCATTCTATTTTTTATGTTATTTTCACTATTTTTATCAGTTATAATTCCTATAAAAAACATACATCCTCCTAGAAAAAATACTTATTAAATAGTATTATTTTATCAAATTTTGAAAAAAGTATTCATTTACTTTTTAATTTGCTTACCTGTGTTATCAATGTAATAATCTGATTGATAAATTAAATCTGATACAGTAACAATTTCGTATCCAGATTTTTTTATATTTTTTATTAAATAATCTAAACTATCTGCAGTATGTTTTGTTCCATTATGACTTAGTATGATTGAACCTGGCTCTATTTTTTTATCAAGTCTTTTCCACATTTCTTCCCCTGTTAGGTCTTTGTAATCCAATGTATCTAAACTCCACTGAATTGTTTTACTATTTACCGCTTCTGCTGCATTTATTACATTGTCATTATATTCTCCATATGGTCCTCTGTATACTTTAGATTTTTTTCCTGTTATTTTTTCTATTTTTTTATTGCATTCTTCAATTTCACTAATATTTTTTTCATATGTCAAATTATTTACATGTGGATGTGTGTTCGAATGGTTACCAATTTCGTGACCTGCATCATTTATCTTTTTTACTGCTTCTGGATATTTATCTACCCAATCACCAACCATAAAGAATGTTATTTTTACATCATTTTCTTCAAGTGTTTTTAATATTTGGTCTATATCGTCTGCATTCCAAGCACAATTCATTGTAAATGCAACCTTTTTTTCATCTGTTTTTACACTATATATTGGTAATTGTTTTGATGTGGAAGATACTTCTAGCATTTTTGAATTATTTCTCATATAAAATGCAATTCCAAGTAAAATCATAACAGTAAAAAAAGAAACCATATATGATACTATTTTATCCTTATTGCATACTATAAACATAATAAAAAACCTCCAAAATATGTATTATTTAATTGTATACATATTTTAAAGGTTTATGATTTATTTTATTAATTTAACATATTTCTTTTTTTCAACCATACCATTACAGTTAAAGTGACAACAAATGATACTGCTAATAATACTGGAAATCCATATTGATAATTTTGAAATGGTACAGGAACATTCATTCCCCATAAACTTGCAACCAATGTTGGTATTGCAAGTATTATTGTTATTGATGTTAAAAATTTCATTATATCATTTATATTATTTGAAATTATAGATGCATACATATCCATCGTCTCATTTAAAATATCACTATATATTTTACTCATTTCGATGGCCTGTTTATTTTCTACTATTGCATCTTCTAGTAAATCTTCGTCTTCTTCATAAAGTTTTATTATTTTTCCTCTTAATGTTTTTTCCATTACAACTTCATCTGATTTTAATGATGTTGTAATATATACTAATGCTTTTTCTAAATTAAGCATTTTTAAGAGATCCTCATTTTTTAAGTCTTTTTTTAATGTTCTTTCAATATGCTCTGTTTTTTTATTTATTTCTTTTAATAAATTCAAAAATGCTGATGAGTTTTCGTAAAATAATTGAAATAAAAATTGGCTCTTTTTATATGTTATTACTTTTTTTCCAACTATTCTTTCCATTTTTTTTATGATATCATTTTCTTTTAAAGAAACTGTTATTACATATTCGTCTCTTACAAAAATCACACCAACTGGCATTGTTGTATATATTTCTACATCATTTTCTCTTTCAATTATTGGTACATCTATTATAAATAAAATTGTTCCATCGTCTTCTTCTAAATCAATTCTGGCTTTTTCCTCATAATCTAGTGAATACTTTATAAATTCTTGCTCTATATTTAAATTTCTACACACTTCAAATATTTCTGATTCTGTTGGATTAATCATATTTATCCAATTACCTCTTTTGTACTCATTAACTTCTGTTGTTACATTTGTAATCATATCTGTATTGTACATCTTTACCAATTTACTCACCTCATTTTATTTAAAGTTATTGTTTATATCTTCTTCATTTATATTTATAAATTCTGCACCTCGTGCTGTTTTAGTTGTATATTGTTCCTTGATTTTTTCATATTCTTCTTTGGTAGATTTTTTTTCATTTATATAGTAAGTTGTTGAACTACCATTCTGATTCTGTTGAGCCTTTATTGTATATTTTTTTGTTGCTCCATTTTCTGTAAATGTAAAGATTTGGTACTCTTCAGTTAAAGAGTATATACTTCTTTTATATAACACTTTATTTCTTATATTTACCCCATATGCATCATGTGAAGTATGTCCAACCCCGGAATCTAAACTGTTTACCTGTATTTCGCCATTAGAATATGTCATTATAAAACATTGGCAACTGGTCTGTTTCTTACATTCAGTATATATTAAAACAATTGGTGTTGAAAAATCCTCTAATTTTACTCTTATAAATTTAACATTTTGTTTTATAGAACTACTTATAGTTTTTCCAAAACAGTTTTCTTTTAAATATAGGTTTTCCTTTACCCACTCTTCATCTAACAAAGCCTTTTTATATGCCTCATCAGCAGTTACTTTTTGTTCATTTTCAACTACATTATTTACTGTATTTTCTGTTACTATATTATTTACTTCATTCACACTATTGTTTACAGTAACCGATGTAGCATTTGTGTTGCTTTCACTTTGATTTTGTACAAAATTCGTACTAGGAGTTTCCTTAGAATCTCTAAGTAAGGCTTGTATTATGACTAATATTATAAATAAAGCACATATGGTTATTATTATACTAATTACTAATTTTTTATTTTTCATATAAATACCTCCAATTAATCAATCCTTGGTTTTAATTCTTCGTATATTGGTCTTTCTTCTCTTATCATTGTTGATTTTCCATGACCAGGATATACAATAGTTTCATCTGGTAGTTTTAATAATTTTTTTGTTATAGATGTTATTATAGCTTCAAAACTTCCAGTCGGTAAATCAGCTCTCCCCCATGTTCCTCGAAACATAGTATCACCTGAAAATAATAATTTTTCTTCTTTGCAGTATAAACAACTACCTCCTGCGGTATGTCCGTGGTGTATGAATAACTAAAAATTCTAAATTTCCAATATGAATTAAATCTCCATCATCAACTCGTGAAAATTCTGTTACTTTTACCTCATTCATTCCTATATATGTTGCTAAACTAATTTTATCATCAGTTAGGCCCTTTGCATCTGCTCTATGAATTAAAACTATTGCTCCTGTCTCATTTTTTAGTTGATTAACTGCTCCTATATGATCTCCATGACAATGAGTTAAATATATATATTTAACTTTTGCATTTATTGTTTGTAACATTTCTTGTATTTTTTCAAATTCTCCACCTGGATCAATTACCATTGTTTCTTTAGTGTTTTCATCTTGTACTATATAACAATTAGTAAATTCGTTTAACGGTGTTTTTATTTTTATTCTCTTTAGTATCATTTGATATACTCATTCCCTTCACATACTACTCATATATCTATTTTTTTCTATTTACTTCATATACACTATCTATTTTTCGTAATGCTTTTACAACTGTATTTAATACATTTAAATTTTCTACTTCTATTGTCAAATTAGTTTCTGCAGTTCTATCTCTATGAACTTTTGAATCTACTGCAATTAGTGTACATTTATTATTTGATATTTCTTTTATTATATCAGCTAGCAAGCCATTTCTATCATTAGCAAGTATTTGAATATCTACATTATAAGATGATTTATCTTTATCACTCCATATAACATCTATAATTCTATCTCCTTGAGAAACTAGATCTTTTACATTTTGACAATCTTTTCTATGTATTGAAACTCCTCTTCCTCTTGTAATAAATCCTATTATTTCATCTCCTGGAACAGGATTACAACATTTTGAAAATCTAACTAGACAATTATCTATACCTTTTACTATTACGCCATTACTAGATGTCCTATTTATTTTTGGCTTTTCTGTTGCTAGCTCCTCTATGGTTTTTTCTATTTCTTCATCTTGATTATCTTTTTTATAAGCTTCTAACATTTTAGCTATTATTCTTGATGATGAAATTGCACCAAATCCAACTGCTGAATACATATCATCTATTGTGTTAAATTTATATCTATTTAAAGCAACTTGAACATATTCATTTTTAAATAATGTGCTATAATTCATTCCTATTCTTTTTATTTCTTTTTCGATTAAATCTTTTCCTTTTACTATATTGTCTTCTCTTTCTGCTTTTTTAAACCACTGTTGTATTTTATTTTTTGCAGAAGAGCTTTTAACAAATTTTAACCAATCTCTACTTGGTCCTTTGGCTTGATCTGATGTTATAATTTCAACAATATCTCCATTTTTTAATTTTGTTACTATTGGCATCATTTTACTATTTATTTTACATCCTGTCATATGATGGCCAATTTCTGCGTGTACACTATATGCAAAGTCAATTGGTGTAGCTCCTCGTGGCAATACTTTTATCTGTCCCTTAGGTGTAAATACATAAACCTCATCTTCAAAAAGTTCTGTTTTTAAAGTTTTTAAAAACTCTTGTGGATCTTGCATATCTTTTTGCCATTCAAGAGATTCTCTTAACCATGCCAATTTATCATCTTGAACTATAACATTTGATTTTTTATTTTTATTTGCTTCTTTATATGCCCAATGCGCAGCAATACCAAATTCAGCTATTCTATGCATATCCCAAGTACGAATTTGAACTTCAAATGGAGTACCTTTTGGTCCAATTAATGTTGTGTGTAATGATTGATACATATTTGGTTTTGGTACTGAAATATAATCTTTAAATCTTCCTGGCATAGGATTATATAATTCGTGAACTACACCGAGAGCAGCATAACAGTCTTTTACAGAATTCACTAGAATTCTTAATGCAAATAAATCATAAATTTGATCTAATGTTTTATTATCCCTTTGCATTTTTCTATAAATACTATACAAATGTTTTGCTCTTCCTGTAATTTCAGCATCAATTTTTTGTTTTTTAAGCTCAGTATTTATTTGCTCTATTATCATTTGAATAAAGCTTAATCGCTCTTCTCTTTTTTTGTCTATGCCTTCTACAATTTCTCTATATTCTTCTGGATATAAATATTTGAAAGATAAATCCTCTAATTCCCATTTTAATGAATATATACCTAATCTATTAGCAAGAGGTGCATATAAATCAGCAGTTTCTTTTGATATTGCAATTTGTCTATCTCTTTTTAAATATTTTAAAGTTCTCATGTTATGCAATCTATCTGCTAATTTAATTAAAATTACTCTTATATCTTTACCCATTGCTAAAAACATTTTTCTGTAATTTTCTACTTGTTGTTCTTCAGCACTTGTGTATTTTAAATTTCCTAATTTTGTTACACCATCTACCATTTCAGCAATTTCTGGTGAAAATTCTTTTTCTAGATCTTTTATTGTTACTTCTGTGTCTTCTGCAATGTCGTGTAATAATGCAGCACATATTGTACTATCATCTAGACCTATTGTTGCTAAAATATATGCTACTTGTACTGGATGAATTATATATGGCTCTCCAGATTTTCTTAATTGATTTCCGTGTTTTTCTTTTGCAAATTCATAAGTTTTTCTTATATATTTAACATCAGATTTTTTGTTATGCTTTTTCATAACATCTATAATATCATCTATAGTTGCATTTTTTGTTTCAGACATATATAAATCCTCCTTTTTATTACTTTAATATGATTTTCTCATATCCTTCAAATTTATTTGAATTGTTTCTCTTCCATTAAATTTATTTAACTCTAATGAACCAACTACATCGACTCTATCGCCTAATAAGAAATCGTTTACCAATTTTCCCATATTAAATCCTATTGCATCTATCACTATGTTTTTATCTCTTAAAGTCAGTTTTATATGTTTTCCTTCTGATAATGCTCTTATTGATTCAATTTTTAAATTTTTGTATATAAATATAGGCATTTTATTTGCTTCACCAAAAGGCTCTAATACTTTTAAATCTTTTACTGTATTTATGTCTATATCATTACTATCAATTTCTTCATCAATTTTTATAACTGGTAATAGCTCATTTATATTAGAATTTTTTGTATATTCTTCTATATCTTTTTTAAAATCCTCAAATTCAGATTTCTTTATTGTTATTCCAATTGCCATAGAATGTCCACCAAATCTTTCTATGTGATTTGGACAATTAGTTAATGCTTCATGTAAGTCAAATCCTTGTATACTTCTACCAGAGCCTTTTCCTTCATCTCCTTCAAAACATATTAATATGCTTGGTTTATAATACATTTCAGTTACTTTTGATGATACAATTCCAATTACTCCATGATGCCAATTTTCTTTTCCTAAAATTATGCAATTTTTATCTTTTTCTCCGTTTTCAATCATTTCAATTGCTTCATTAAATATCTTTACTTCTGTTTGCTGTCTGTCATAATTGTATTTATTTAATCTTTTAGCAATTTCTTGTGCTTGAACAATATTATCTGTTAAAAATAAATTTAAAGCTTCTTGTTCATATCCCAATCTTCCACAAGCATTCACTCTTGGAGCAATACCAAATGAAATTGTTGTAGAATCAATATTTTTGCACCCAGCAGCTTGTAATAAAGCTTTTAATCCTACATTTTTTGTTACTGCTACAAGTTTTAATCCTAATTTTGATATAACTCTATTCTCATCAACTAATGGAACTATATCAGATATAGTTCCTACACAAACAATATCTAAGAATTTTAAATATTCTCGCTCTTCTAAATTAAATTTTTTTGATATTGCTTGTATTACTTTAAATACAACACCAACTCCCGCTAATTGATTAAATGGATATTTATTATCTTTTCTTTTTGCATCAACAACTGCCAACGCATTTGGTAATACTTCTGCAGGTTCATGATGATCAGTTACTACAGTTTCTAGTCCTAAACTATTTGCATATTCAACTTCCTCTATTCCAGATATTCCGCAATCTACAGTTATCATTAATGTATAATTCTGGCTTACTATTTTATCAATAGCATTTTTATTTAACCCATATCCTTCATCTAATCTGTTTGGAATATAACTGTCCACATTTAATCCTCTATCTTGTAAAAATTTTTTTAAAACAGTTATACTTGTTATTCCATCTACATCGTAATCTCCATATATTATAACTTTTTCTTGATTCTCAATTGCTTTTATAATTCTATTTACAGCAATTTCCATATCTGGCATTAAAAATGGATCATAAAAATCATTTCTTGTTGGGTTTAAAAATACATCAATATCATCTTGTAAATTTTTATTTGAAATTACAGTTGCAACAAGTCTACTTACATTGTATTTATTTTTTATCTCTTCTACTTCTTTAGTATTTATATCGTAATATTCCCATTTTTTATTCATCCTTTTCTCCTTATAAGCTACAAATTTTCTTTATTGTATATCATTTTCGCTAATTTTAAAAGGGGTTATAGTAAAAAAATTAAAAAGCGTAATATTAACGCTTTTTAATTTTTTGTATTATAACAACTTTGATTTTTATTCCGTCCTCAAATTAATGTTTAAATATATCTGACATTGATTCTGCTATGATTTTATTTATATCTGCTACCATTACATTAAATTTTACTTCTAAATCAAAGTAATCTTTTATGTCCTTATTTTCAACTAATATTGCATACATTTCTTGAAGTTTTTGTATTTTTTCTGGATCTTCTTTTCCCTTTTCCATTGATAAAACTTGAACATCATATCTTATTTGTTCAAAGTCTTCTATTTTCTTTTTTAAATCTGGATTTGACAAAACTGCTTCTCTTGCTTTTTTATAATTTTTATATTCAGAAGATTCTTGTATTTCTTTTGCCAATTTATTTGCTGTATTGTAAATATTATTCATAAATAATTCAGTCCTCTCTTGCACTTTATAATGATTTATTTAACAGAAATTATTTGATTATGCATATGCATGTTTCTTTTTGAAGCTTAGCAATTTTGTTATTTCTTTTTCTGAGTTTTGCGCTTTTACTGCTTTATTTTGTCTTTCTTGTTCCATTTGTTTTAATTGTTTTTCTGCTTCTGTTTGACATATTGCTCTTTCATAAACATAATGTGTATCTTGTGCTATTTTATTCCAATTAAATTGCGCTTTTACTTTTGCTTTAGCATTTTTTGAAATATTTGCACATAATTGTGGATCAAATAGTAATGCTAATACTGAATCCGCAATTGAGTTTGGATTACCAGCATAGCTTTTCATTCCATCAACACCGTGATCAATTATTTCATTTAATCCTCCCACATCAGATACAACAGTTGGTGTTCCTGAAAGCATAGACTCAAGTGCTACAATTCCAAAAGGTTCATATGTGCTTGGGAATACAGCAACATCTGCACACTTATACATTTTTTGTACTGCTTTGGAATCAAGGTATCCTGTAAAATATACTTTATTATCTATACCTAGATTATGTGCTTCTGCTCTTAATTCGTCCATCATTCCACCTTTTCCAGCTATAACAAGTTTAGCATCATGATAACTGTTTAATATTTTAGGCATTGCAGCAATTAGATTCTGTACTCCTTTTTCATATACTAATCTTCCAAGATATAGGATAATCTTTTCATTATCCATAGCATACTGTCTTCTAAAATCATAATCTCTATCTATTCCAGTAAAATTATTCAAGTTAATTCCATTTGGTATTACATTTATCTTATCAAAAGGTAATCCGAATAGCCTTTGTAATTCACATTTCATATAATTGCTATTAACAATTACATCTGTAGATTCATATGTCAATAACCATTCTGTATCATTTATATATCTTTGAACATCATCATGAATTCCACTATTTCTACCTGCTTCTGTTGCATGAATTGTTGCTACTAACGGTATATTAAAAGATTGTTTTAATGTTTTTGCTGCATATGTTACAAGCCAATCATGTGCATGTATTACATCAAATTTGCCTTCTTTATTTATTATTTCCGTTGCTTTTGAAATTAAATTAAAATTCAATTGCATAATCCAATCTGTAAAATTATTTGGCGTAATCATATAGTTATCTACTCTATATACTTTCACTCCTTTATCATTTTCAAAATCTGTCAAATTTGGTATATTTGCATCTTTATATGTTACAACTGTAACTTCATGCCCATCTTTTATTAATCGATGTGATAAATCATGCACTACACGAGCTATTCCTCCTACAATTCTTGGCGGATATTCCCATGTTAACATTAAAATTTTCATATCACTTCAGGCTCCTTTCTAATCTTCTGTATAAAATAATCATTCAAACTTTGATTATTTTTTTCTTTCTTTTACATTTTATACAACTTTGATTTAATTGTAAATAAATTTTTACTTTTTTTTTAATTTTGTTACAAATTCTATTGAATTTATTATAATTTTGATATAGTATATCATTAGCATAACTTTAATCTAAGGAGGAAAAAATGTTAGAAAAAACTAATGAGAAAAAAAGTAAAAAAAGCACATCTTTATTTTCAAGATTTACTTCTAAAAAAAGAAAATCTATGTCAAGTACAGAAAAACAAAATAAAAATGTGAAAAAAATTGCAAAATGTATTACTTTATCACCTGAAGAAATGAAGAAAGAGCTTGACTCTATTGTAAAAAATAATAAATATTCTCAAATTGTTGAGTATTATGATTTACCTTATAGATATAATCAAACTGTAATAAAAATCTTAGCTCAAACACCTCATTCAATATTTATATATTGGGATATATCTGATGCTGATAGACATGCAATGGAACAAAAATATGGTGATAGATTTTTTTATGAAACAAAACCAATTTTATTAGTACATAATCAAACTTTAAACTATTCTTTTGAAATAGAAATTGATGACTTTACAAATAGTTGGTATCTACATACTCCAACTAGTGATTGTGTATTTAATATAGAGCTTGGAAGAAAGAAAATTCCTAATTGCAATGATATAAATATTGATACAGATGATCATGTTTTACATATAGCATCATCAAATACAATAGAATCACCTAATGATCATGTTTTAAAAGATACTTTAAATAAACCTGTTTACTTTAAAAATATAAAAACTAATGAATTAGAAGAAAGAAAAGTTTCAAATTTAAATGCTATACAAAATATTTACAATATTTTTGAATTTTATGGTGAAGATGAATTTGAACAAAACCCATCTTCTGGATTTAAAATTTAATTAATGGAGAATTTATAATGGAAAAAAATATACAAGGATATGTAAGTTTTGTATTACATGCACATCTGCCATTTGTTCATCATCCAGAAAGTGAAGATTATTTGGAAGAGCAATGGCTATTTGAAGCAATATCTGAAACATATATTCCCTTACTTATGAATTTTGAAAAACTAGTTGAAGAGCATGTTGATTTTAGAATTACAATGTCACTTACTCCTCCACTTTTAAATATGTTAGATAACAAATTGCTTCAAGAACGCTATATAAAATACTTAAAAAGTCATATAGAACTTGCATCTAAAGAAATAAAGAGAACAACTTATGATGAAAGAGTTAATTCATTGGCTCATTATTATTATGATAGATATTCACATGATTTATACTTTTTCAAAGAAAAATATAACTGTAATTTAATTCAAGGGTTTAAATACTTTCAAGATATTGGTGTATTGGAAATTATAACTTGTGGCGCTACACATGGGTACTTCCCTATATTATACACAACAGAACAAACAGTAAAAGCACAAATTGCAGTTGGAGTTCAAACATACGAAAAATATCTTGGAAGAAAACCCAGAGGTATTTGGCTTCCAGAATGTGGATATGTTCCTGAAGCTGATAAATATTTGAAAGAATTTGGAATAGAATATATAATAACGGAATCTCATGGAATTTTATATTCTAATCCTGCTCCACTATATGGAACATTTGCTCCAATAGTTTCACCAGAAGGTGTTGTTGCTTTTGGACGTGATATAGAATCTTCTAGACAAGTGTGGAGCTCTATTAATGGATATCCCGGAGATTTTAACTATAGAGAATTTTATAGAGATATTGGTTATGATGCTGATTATGAATATATAAAACCATATATTGCATCAAATGGTGTTCGTGTAAATACTGGAATAAAATACCATCGTATTACTGGAAAAACAGAGAATAAAGATTATTATAATGTTCAATGGGCTCATGATTCTGCAGAAAAACAAGCAGGTCACTTTTTAGATAGTCGTGTAAAACAAATTGGTGAATTAAGCAAATATACAGAAAATCCACCTATAGTTTTATGTCCTTATGATGCTGAACTTTATGGTCATTGGTGGTATGAAGGTCCATATTGGTTATATATTTTATTTAAAAAGATTTATTATGATAATTGTAATTTTAAATTAATAACACCTAGCGAATATATTGATAAATATCCAAAAATGCAAGTTGCAACACCTTGTAGATCAAGTTGGGGTGCTAATGGTTACAGTGAAGTATGGCTTAACCCTACTAATGATTATGTACATAGACATTTGCATAAAGCTGGTGACCGAATGGTTGAACTTGCTCACTTATTTCCTCATACAGATAATGAATTGCAAAAGAGAGCTCTTAATCAATGTGCACGTGAATTATTATTAGCACAAAGTAGTGATTGGTTATTTATTATAACAAATGGAACTATGGTTGATTATGCCAAAAAAAGAATTAAAGATCATATTGGTAGATTCACAAAATTATATAATCAAATAAAAGATGATAAAATTGATGAAAATTTTGTTGAATATTTAGAAGAATATGATTGTATATTCCCTGATATTGATTATAATATTTATTATTAAAAAAATGTACTTAACAATTATAGTTAAGTACATTTCTTATTATTTTATTTTTGATTTGCAGCTTTTTTTGCATAATATGATAATATAAATGTTGCATCTCTCATATCTACTCTACCATCACCATTAACATCATATTTTAAGTCTGCCTTTTCATTTCCGCTTGCAGCTCTTGCATATGCTCGTAATACTATCTGTGCATCCAAACTGTCTACTATTCCATCATTATTAAAATCAAGCTTCATATCATCATTATTTGATATTCCTTCAACTTGGAAATTACATCCTTTCCAATTTGTAGCATTTGCAATTCTTATATAACCGTCTTGCTCTTGGAAATGCCACCATTCTGAAGCAAGTGTTGTCATTCCAGCATTAGTCATATATCGATCTAATCTTTTTGCATCTTCAGTCATTTCTTTTGAATAATTATTTGGAACTTTTGCACAATTTGAGCTATAATATTTTATAGCTTTTGTACTCAATTCATGCATATTAGTTGGCATCCTGCATTCTTTCTTTGTTGCATTGTCACATAATGTAACATCTATTGCAGCACCTGTATTATGTGATGACAAACCTTGTGCTAAAAACCAACTTTGTCCCCAATAATAACATGCACCACTTTTTCCATAACTATAATTTATATTTCGTTTAACACAGCTATTTTTATTATATAATATGTTTAATTGCTGTGCAATTTTTACACTAATACTATGTGGTCTATATGAGTCATAAATTTTTAAACAATACCCATCTTTTAATGCTGTATTTTGCGCATCAGCTATTTTTTTAGCAGTCGAATATAATATTGGACATAGATATTCTTCTCTACCGAATTTTTGAATTCATTATCTTCCCTGTTGTATATAATTTTTTGCCTGTTACTTCTGAAATTTCAATTCCAGAAGATTTATATATACTTAATCCGGCATTTGTAATATTATATACAATACTTGGCTCTACATCTGGTAAATTAATCATGCAATAATCGTGTTTTACATATCCACTTATGTTATTGTAATTAATTTGCCAATAATTTCCTGATTCGCTTAATATAGAAAAAGCCTTTCCTTTTGGTAAAGTTCCTATTGTATTCGAATTTTCATTTGCATCTTTTTTTATATTAAGGTCAATTGTTGACCATCCAGTGCTATCTTTTAATTCTCTTTCGAAACTATATGCATTAATAGCTTTTGCATTTATCATATATATTAAAAAGATAAAAAAAGATATGCCTATAATTCTTAAAATTTTCCTTTTCATAATCATTCCCCCTAAAAAAATTATACTACCGCAATAGTCTTATGTCAACTTTTTCTAGTTATATTTATCCAAATATTCAACTTTTTAACAAAAATTATTCCAATAAACTAACTAATAATGTTAATTTATCGGAATAAATTTTGACTTATTTAATTTTCTGCCTTTTTATCTCTTTGCATTAATCTATATACTGCTTCTTTTGGATCTTCGTTATTGAATAATACATTGTAAACTTCTTCTACAATAGGCATTTCAACATTATATTTTTTCTTTAATTCATAAGCTGCTTGTATATTATCAACACTTTCTATTACCATTCCTACCTCTTTTTTTACTTCATCTAATGGTAATCCTCTTCCTATTAATCTTCCTGCTTTTCTGTTTCTACTATGTTCACTACTGCATGTTACTATTAAATCGCCTAGTCCAGTTAGTCCATAAAAAGTTTCTTTTTTTGCACCAGCTTTTACTCCAAGTCTTGCAATTTCAGCTAGACCTCTTGTTAATAGTGCTGCAAATGTGTTATCTCCAAAATTTAGCTCTACTGAAATTCCTGCACAAAATGCTATTATATTTTTTAGTGCTGAACCATATTCGACGCCTATAACATCATCTGAAGTATATACTCTCATATTTTTGCTCATAAATATATCTTGAACATAATTTCTAACTTCTTCATTCTCAGATGCGCTTACTAATACTGTTGGAATTCCTATTGAAACTTCTTCTGCATGACTTGGTCCTGATAAAGCTCCAACTTTTACTCCTGGTATTTCTTCCTTTATTACATCTGTCAATATTGATAGTGTTGATTGCTCTAATCCTTTTGAACATACTATTATTGGTTGTTTTTCTACATCTACAAATTGCTTATATTGTTTTACAATATCTCTTGTAAATTTTGATGGAGTTACATGTAATATTAAATCTGAATTTTTTATAACTTCTTCATAACTTAATGAACAAGATACTCCATCCGGAATTGTTATATTTGGTAAAAATTTACATTTTCTATCATTATTTATTAAATCTGCTTCTGATTTATCAAATGACCAAATTTTTACTTTATTTCCAATACTTTCAAGGTACATAGCTAATGCTACTCCCCAACTTCCGCTTCCTATTATTGCTATATTCTTCATGTTAATTCTTCCTTTCATTTGTTATATTAAGTTATATTTATTTTTTAAAACTTAATTTATTCTCTTCACCTTTATATATTCTTTTTAGATTTGCTCTATGATTAAATATCACAAAAACTGCCATTGCAATTCCAAATATTATATAATTACCTTCATTTACTAAATAATGACTATTATCTCCTGTAGTTATAAATATAGTTAATACTGGGAATAAAACTGCTGCCATTATTGAACCTAATGAAACCATTCTTGTTAATGCCATTACTAAAAGTGCAAATACTAAGCATATTAAACCAATTTGCCAATTTATTAATAATAAAATTCCAAGTGATGTTGCAACACCTTTTCCACCTTTAAATCCAAAATATACTGGAAATGTATGTCCTACTACAGCAAAAAATCCAGCTAGTTGAACTAATATTTCTGGTTTAACATTTGTTGCTATCTTTCCTATCCAAAAAGCTACTAAAACTGCTACTACACCTTTTAAAATATCGCATATTAAAGTAAGAGCAGCTAACCCTTTTCCGGCACTACGAAGCATATTTGTTGTACCAGCATTTCCGCTTCCTTTTTCCCTTACATCAAAACCTGCAAATTTTTTACTAAAAATTATTGAAAAATTAACACTTCCTATTGCATATGCAATTATTGCTACTAAAATATATACTGCCATAAAAAATCACTCCTTCTTTTGTTTAATCTTTATCTCTTTTTTCTCTTACAATTATTCTAATTGGTGTACCTGTTAAAACAAATTCTTTTCTTAATTGATTTACCAAATATCTTTCATATGAGAAATGGAATAATTGTTTATCATTTACAAACACAACAAATGTTGGCGGTTTTGTTGATGCTTGTGTCATATAAAATATTTTTAGTCTCTTTCCTTTATCTGTTGGTGGTTGAACAATTGCTATTGCTTCATTTAATACTTGATTTAAAACAGATGTTGATACTCTCATTGCATTTTGACTTGCTACAGTATTTATAAGTTCATATAATTTTTCTACTCTTTGTCCTGTTTTTGCAGATATAAAAATTATTGGTGCATATGATAAATATGACAATTTATTGTATATCTCCTTTTTATATTTTTCTACTGTATTGTTATCTTTTTCATATTCATCCCATTTATTTACAGCAATTATAATACCTTTTCCTGCCTCATGTGCTTCTCCAGCAATTTTAGCATCTTGCTCTGTTACACCTTCATTTGCATCAATCATAAAAATACAAACATCTGATCTTTCAATTGCAAGACTTGTTCTCATAACACTGTATCGCTCTAGATTTTCTGTTACTTTACTTTTTCTTCTAATTCCTGCCGTATCTATGAATACATATTTTCCATAAGAGTTTTCGAACTCAGAATCTATAGCATCACGAGTTGTTCCTGCTATATTGCTTACTATAACTCTGTTTTCGCCTAATATTTTATTTACTAAAGATGATTTTCCAACATTTGGTTTTCCTATTAAAGCAACTTTTATAACTGTACTATCATCTTCCTCATTATCATTTTTTGGTAGTTTTTCATAAATTGCATCTAAAACATCACCAATTCCTAAAGCATTGATTGATGATACTGGATGAGGATCACCTAAACCTAAATTATAAAATTCATATATATCGTCTGATGTTTTTCCAAAGTTATCTGCTTTATTGCAAACTAAAACAATTGGCTTTTTAGACTTTCTTAACATTAATGCAATTTCGTTATCTGCATTTGTAATTCCTCTTTTAATATCTGTAACAAACACAATAACATCTGCCATGCTTATTGCAATATCAGCCTGGTTACGCATTTGAGATACTATTAAATCTTCTGATTCTGGCTCTATTCCTCCTGTATCAATAACAGTAAAATCCATACCACGCCAATTAGCATCTGCGTATATTCTATCTCTTGTTACACCTGGAGTATCTTCTACTATTGATATTCTTTTGCCAACTATATAATTAAAAAAAGTGGATTTACCTACATTAGGTCTTCCAACTATTGCTACTACTGGTTTTGACATATTTATTTTCCTTTCATTTTGTTTTAAATATTTTATAACAGTTTATATGATTAGTCAAGGGGACAGAATTTAAAAGAAAAACAGTTTGCTCTTTCAGAAGAACAAAAAAAACAGCATTGTTCATGCTGATTTTTTTATTCTTCATTATCGCTTTTTACGCTTACAACTTTTTCTCCATCATAATATCCGCAAGCTGGGCATATTCTGTGTTGTTGCATCATTTCATGACAATGTGGACATTCTACTAAATTTCTTGCTTTTAAAGTCCATGTTGATCTTTTTAAATGAGTTCTTGCTTTTGACCATCTTCTTTTTGGTTGTGCCATTATTATCCCTCCTTTGCCAATTAGTATCTATGTATATGTATACTAATAATTTGACAGTTTAAATATCACTTTAAAAGTATACTAGTTTTTTCCAGTTTTGTCAACAGTTATTTGACCCCATTTTTTTATATTCGTAAACTTTTAAAAGTTTTTGAATATACTATTCATATAAAATACAATAACGGAGGTTAATTTTATGTGTGGTTTTGTTGGTTTTGCTAATTTAAAAGAAAATATTTCTTCTAAAACTAATATTTATAATATGAATGAATCAATTTCTAAAAGAGGTCCTGATGAAGATGGATATTATTACGAGGAGCATGTTTGTCTTGGTCATAAAAGATTAATTGTTGTTGACCCTGATGGTGGTAAACAGCCTATGAGTGCAATGAAAGATGGTAATCTTTATACTATTGTTTATAATGGTCAATTGTACAATACAAAAGATCTTAGATCTGAACTTGAAGAAAATGGTTTTACTTTTGATTCATATTCAGATACTGAAGTACTTTTGAAAAGTTTTATTTTTTGGAAATATGATGTTGTAAAAAAACTGAATGGTATTTTTTCTTTTGCAATTTGGAATAGTAAAAAAAATGAGCTCTTTTTAGCTAGAGACCATTTTGGAGTTAAACCTTTATTTTATACTATATATAATAATACACTTGTATTTGCCTCAGAAATAAAGGCTTTATTTAAATACCCGGGTATTGAAGCTAAATTAGATGAACAAAGTATTGCTGAACTTTTTGGAATTGGTCCGGCACGAACTGCTGGTCTTGGTATATTTAAAAACATTTATGAAATTAAACCTGCTCATTTTGGAATATTTAATGAAAGTGGTTTACATATCGAAAGATATTGGAAGCTTGAAAGTAAAGTTCATACTGATAACCTTGAAAAAACTTGTGATAATGTGCGTTTTTTACTTGAAGACAGTATAAGTAGGCAACTTGTTTCTGATGTTCCTTTATGTACATTTTTATCTGGTGGTCTTGATTCAAGTATAATTACATTATATGCATCAAAATATTGTAAAAAGCATAATCTTCCACCTTTAAATACGTATTCGGTTGATTATGTAGATAACGATAAAAACTTTGTGAAAACTGATTTTCAGCCCAATTCAGATAATTACTACATTAATTTAATGACTGAAAGACTAAATACAAATCATCATACTGTTGTTTTAGATACACCAGAACTCGCATCTGCTCTTGAAGATGCTATGATTGCCCGCGATTTTCCTGGTATGGCTGATGTTGACTCTTCTTTACTTTTATTTTGTAAAAATGTAAAACAAGAGGCAACAGTATCTTTAACTGGTGAATGTGCTGATGAAATTTTTGGTGGTTATCCGTGGTTCTTTAGAGCTGATGCTTTAAACAGTAATACTTTTCCTTGGTCAATTGCTATTAAAGAAAGACAAAATTTGTTAAATCCACAAATTGCATCTAAAGTAAATTTAAAAAATTATATTGACTATAGATATCAAGAAAGTTTAAATGAAGTTGATATTCTCGATGAAGATTCTATGGAAACTGCTGAAAAGCGAAGAATTTCACATCTTACATTAAATTGGTTTATGCAAACACTATTAGATAGATCAGATAGAATGGCAATGTATAATGGATTTGAACTTAGAGTTCCTTTCTGCGATTACCGTTTAGCTGAATATGTATGGAATATTCCTTGGGAGATGAAAGCTTTACACGGTCGTGAAAAAGGATTACTTAGATATATTATGAAAGACCTTTTACCTGAAGAAATTGTTGATAGAAAAAAGAGCCCATATCCCAAAACTTGGAATCCAACTTATTTAGCTACTGTTAAAGATATGCTTACTAAAATTATGAATGATTCGAATGCTCCAATTAATAATTTGCTTAATAGAAATTATATCTTAGAAATTTTAGAAACTGATGGTAAAGCATTTACTCGTCCTTGGTTTGGGCAACTTATGACAGGACCACAGCTTATGGCTTATTTGTGTCAAGTTAATATGTGGCTTGAAAGATATAATCCTAGTATTGAAATTTAAAAAAAGTCGCTTTATGCGACTTTTTATTTACCCCTCCTGTGGTGGATTTATTATATTTTGTATATCTTCATCATTTTTTAATTCATCTGCTATATAGCTAAAAGATTTTTTGTTTTGTTTTACTGCTGCTAATGCTATGTCTTTATCTGCTCTTAATCTTTGACTAGCATATTTTAATATTATTGCCTTATTGGTTACAGCTGAAAGAACTACATCTTTATCATCTCTTAGTTTTTGACTAGCATAATATAAAATTTGGCCATCTCTTTGAGCAGCTTTTAATACAACTTCTTTGTCAGCTCTTAGTTTTTCGCTTGCATAGCATAATACCCAACCTTTTATTTCAACAGCTGCAAGTAAAACATCTTTGTCGTCTTTCAATCTATCACTTGCAAACTCTAAAGCTCCACCATCGCATTTTACCGCTTCTAGTACAAGCTCTTTGTCATTTTGTAATTCTGGTGACGCCCATTCTAGTAATAAACCATCTGCCTTTACATATTCCATAAATTTTTGTTTATCTTCTGAATTTGATTTTACTTCTTCAATATCATATTCCATAACATTTCACTCCCTTTATTTAAATGTAAAGTATTAAACAAAAAATTATGTTACTCTCCTACTTTATATTCAAACTCTTCCATAAATGGAAACATTTCAAAAATTCTTTTGTGAGTTACTATTTGCATTCTTGGTTGTGGATTTTTTGGATGGTCTGATAATAATTTTTGTGTATAGCAGTTTTCTGCTGTTTTAAATACAACATATCTATTTCTTACATATGTAAAAAATATTTGATATCCATTATCTAAATCATTTTCAAAATCTTCAAATGTATATTTTTTATTCATATTCGCTCCTGTACTATTTTTATTTTATCATTTCTTCAAATTCTTCTTCTGTAATTACTGTTACTCCTAGATTTTGTGCTTTTGTTAATTTGCTTCCTGCATCTTCTCCAGCTAATACATATGATGTTTTTTTAGAAACTGAACCAGATGTTTTTCCTCCCAATTTTTCAATTATATCACTAGCTTCATCTCTTGAATATTTTGAAAGAGCACCTGTTAATACAAAAGTTTTGCCTTCAAATCTATTATCAGTGTTTTCCTCTTCCAACGATTCCATATTTACTCCCGCTAGTTTTAATTTATTTATTAAATCGATTGATTGCTCTTCTCTAAAAAATTCATATATACTTTTTGCTGTAATTTCTCCTACATCATTTTGTACACTTAGCTCTTCTATAGATGCATTCATTAGGTTGTCCATTGTTCTAAATTTTCTAGCTAGATTCTTTGCTGATTTTGCTCCAATATGACGAATTCCTAGTCCTGTTATTAATTTAAATAAATCATTGCTTTTACTTTTTTCAATAGCATCAATTAAATTCTGTGCAAATTTTTTTCCATTCTTTTTTAATGATGCAACATCTTCTAATTTCAAACTATAAATATCTGCAATATTATTTATTAATTTTTTATCTAACAATTGTTCTATTATGCTATAACCTAGACCATCAATTTCCATTCCTTCTTTTGAAGCAAAATGTACAATGTTTCTTAAGGCCTTTGCACTACATTCAATTCCAGTACATCTTGTAACAGCTTCACCATCTTCTCTTATTGTTGGAGCACCACATACTGGGCATACTTTTGGCATTATAAACTCTTTTTCTTCTCCAGTTCTTTTTGATTTTACAGCCTCTACAACTTCTGGAATAACATCTCCAGCTTTTTGAATTATTACTCTATCACCTATTTTTAAATCTTTTTCTTTTATAAAATCTTCATTATGCAATGTTGTTTTTGATATTGTAGAACCTGCAACTTTTACTGGCTCTAATATTGCCATTGGTGTTATTGCTCCAGTTCTTCCAACTTGACATATTATATCTTTTAACAAGGTTTCCTTTTGCTCTGGTGGATATTTATATGCAATTGCCCATCTTGGTGTTTTAAAAGTTGTTCCAAGCTCTTCACGATAATCCAAATTGTCAACTTTAATAACAGCTCCATCTATTCCAAAAGAAAGATTTTCTCTGTCTTCTCCTATTTTTGTAATTGCATCAATTGCTTCATCTATATTATTACATAAAATTCTGACTGGATTAACATTAAATCCAAGTTTATCTAAATAATTCAATTGTTCATAATGAGAATTAAATGGATTATTTTCTAGTTTTTGAACATTAAAAATAAATATATCTAAAGGTCTTGTTTTAGTTATTTTTGAATCTAATTGTCTAAGTGAACCTGCTGCAGCATTTCTTGCATTTGCAAATAGTGATTGTCCTAAAACTTCACGCTCTTCATTTAGCTTTTCAAATTCTTTTGAACCTATAAAAACTTCGCCTCTTACAATTATATTTATTGGTTCTTTAAGCTCTTTTGGAATAGCTTTAATTGTTAGAGCATTTGCTGAAACATCTTCACCAATTAAACCATTTCCTCTTGTAGCAGCTCTTACAAATTTTCCATCTTTATATTCAATAGCCATAGATAAACCATCAATTTTAGTTTCTACAACATATTTTAAATTTGCCCCACCATCATGCAATTGTTTTTTTACTCTATCATCAAAATCTCGTAATTCATCATAAGAAAAAACATCTTGCAAGCTTTGAAGAGGAACTTCGTGTTCAACTTGTTTAAATCCTTCTTTTACATGTCCACCAACTTTTTGAGTTAATGACTCTTTATCAATTAATTCTGGAAATTGTTTTTCTAAGCTTTTAAGTTCATTCATCATCATGTCATATTCATAATCAGTTATTTCTGGTTTATCTTCATCATAGTATTTTTTTGCATGATATTCTAATGTAGCTCTAAGCTCTTTAATTCTTTCTTTTGCTTCAATATCATTCATAATAAATTCATTCCTCTCACATTCTCACTCAAGAAAATAATCAATTCAAATAATTTTAGTATTATAATAGGTAACAAAAGGGTAAGAAAATCTGTCCCTTTTTCTCAAATATGGGAAAAGAGAGCCATCCCCTTTTCCCTCTTTTTTTCTATTTGTCTGATAATAAATCTTTTCCGTTTTTTATGTATTCCCAGCCTGAAAAGATTGTTGCTATTACTGATATTAATAGCATCATTGTACTTGCAATGTTTATGATTAAATTTATTCCAGATAAACTTCCATCTAAAAATTTTCCAAATGAGTTAACATCAATTAATGCAATAATTAATCCTAACATTTGTGTAACAGTTTTTAATTTTCCCCATATAGATGCTGCAATTACATTTCCTGATTTTTCTACAGCTATTAGTCTGTATCCTGATACTATAAATTCTCTAAATAGAACAATTATTGGAATCCATGCTGGTAATTTTGTAGCTTCTACTAACATTATCATAGCAGCTAATACTAGAATTTTATCTGCTATTGGATCTAGGAATTTTCCAAATGTTGTTACTTCATTTCTTGACCTTGCTAAATATCCATCTAGTTTATCAGTAATTGAAGCTATTATAAAAATTAAATCTATTAATAACCATGTTATTGGTATATTAAACATTTCGCCATCTATATTAAAGAATGGTATTATTACCATTATTGGTACTAATATTATTCTAAAAATAGTTAATTTATTTGGTAAGTTCATAAGCAATTCCTTTCTGCTAAATAATTTCATTATTAGCACTTAATTTTATAATTAAATCCATATTATCATCTTTGGCAGCTTTATTTTTTCTTATCATTCCACATTTTTTGCACTTAAATATTATTACATATCCTTTTTTAGGATTTAGTTCTATACCTATTGGTTCTAAATCTCCATGACATGTTTCCTTTCTGTCACCTGGGTTTACATCTACATGTTTTGAGTGTAAACAATATGGACAATGATTTCTACAAGTATATCCAAGTTTTTCTACTTTTCTTCCACAATTTTCGCAAACAAAGCTTTCATCTATTTTTGTAAATAAACTATCTTCCATGTTTCATTTATTCCTTTCCATATTTGTTATAATTATTTGTTTATGATGTAGTTGTTTTGAAAATAGTATATGTAGTTTTTATAATATACTATTTTCTGCACTACCCAGCTTTACAAATTCGGTAATTTATTATTTTTCATAAAATATACTTCCACCTATAAATTCTCTTAACAATGAATTTGTTGGTACGTATTCTGATGGAACTGATTCAAAATATTCTAATAATGATAATAATTTTTTTGCTTCTGAATATTCAGGCTCAGTATTTTTTATTTCTTTTAATAGTGGAATTGCGTAGTCTTTTAATACTGCAATTTCATATATTAACGATGAATTAAACATACTATCTGATTGTTCTTGATATGGGAATATATTTTTTTCTTCTCCTCTATTTACAGAATCCCACATCCTTAGTGTATGTAATGCACTATATCCTCTAAATTGATTATCTCTTACTATTCTTCTTATTAATCTTGAATCTGTTGTTGAAATTCTGTTGTTAAAATCTACATTTAAAACAGTTAAACAACTTATATAAATTTTATATTTTTGATCTTTTGGTATTAAACTTGTTAATTTATCATTTAAACAGTGAATTCCTTCGATTACTAAAATTTGATCATCTTTTAATCTCATTTTTTCACCATTATATCTTTTTGTTCCAACTTCAAAGTCAAATGTTGGAACATCTATTTCCTCACCATTTAATAATTTTAGTATATGTTCATTAAATAATTTTGTATCAATTGCTTCTATACATTCAAAGTCATAATTTCCATTTTCATCTTTAGGGTTATTTTCTCTTTCAACAAAATAATTATCTACAGAAATTGTTACTGGTTTTAATCCATTTAGTCGTAATTGAATTCCTAATCTATGTGCAAATGTTGTTTTACCTGAAGATGATGGTCCAGCTATTAAAACAACTTTTACTTTTTTTCTATTAACGATATCATCGGCTATTTTTGCCATTTTCTTTTCATGTAACGCTTCATCTAATAATATATATTCTTTTATCTTTTTTCTTTTTATAATTCTATTTAGTTTGTATAATGTTTGTACATGAAGTGTTTCGTGTAATCTTTCGTACTCATCTAGAGTTTCAAGTAATTTTTTATTTTCTTCAAATACTGGCAATTTATTTATATCTTTTGAATTTGGATATCTTATTAATATTCCATTATGATATTTTACTATTTCATATAATTTTGCAAATCCAGTTGATATTGGTAAAATTCCATAGAAGTAATTATAATAATCTTCACAATAGTATAAGCTTACAGTATCTTTATATCCATCTTCTATTTGTAATCTACCTTTTTCATTTTTTTCTTTATAATAAAATTCTTTTGCTTCTTTTTTTGTCATTACTTTTTTTATAATTGGAATATCTTTTTCTACAATTTCTTTAAATTTATCATTTATTTTTGTAATCATTTCATCAGAAACTTCAGCATCAATTACCTCACAAAGCATTGAATTTGATAATTGATAATTAATAGCTGTTTTTGCATTTGGATATAATTCTTCAAATGCTTTTGATAAAATATAAATTAAACCTCTTCTATATATTCTCATTCCATCTTTATTTGAAATATCTATTAATTCAATTATTCCGTCTTCTTTTAATTCAAAATTTAATGATTTAACCTCATTATTAAATCTACAAGCTATTATATTATTTTCTTTTATTTCATTTTTAAATAATTCATATACAGTTTTTTCTTCTGTATTTATTTTTTTATCCTTATAAGTAATTTCTATCATATGTTCCTCCTAAAACAAATATATTGTTTTGAGCAATATAAAACATAAATTTTAGATACAAATTTCGACATTTTTTTATACTTTATAATGCTCACTTTTCTTGATGATTTCGGTGTAAAATTAGTAACCATATTTTATAACTATATTTTTTTTTAGTCAAGTAATTGACAAATAATATTTATTTGTATATTATATATTTATTAGAAATGAAGGAGGATTTTATTATGAGTAAATTTTGTGAAAATTGTGGCTCAGAGCTAAAAGAGACAGACACAACTTGTCCTAATTGCGGAGCTGCTGTAGAAAAAACTACAAAAAAGGATGTAGAAGTTAACAATACTAATACAACAGCAAACACAACAACTTCAAATACAGCAACAAATGAAGTAAAAGAAAAGAAAAATAATACAAAACTTTTTGCTATTATTGGTGGAATCGCTGCTGCAGTAATATTAGTAATTATTATAATCGCTCTAGCATGTAGCGGTGGTTATAAAAAGCCAATTGATTATATGTTTACAGGTATGGAAAAAGCAAGTTCAAAGACTTTCTTAAAAGCTTTCCCTAAAGTTATGCAAGATGATTTAGAAGATAAATTTGATGATGAGGCTATGGATGACTTAAAAGAGTCTTTAGAAAAAGAATATGGTGATAAAATAAAAATTACATACAAAATATTAGACAAAGAAAAAATTGATAAAGATGACTTAGAAGAGATTCAAGATGCATTAGAAAAAAAATATGATGATGCTAAAAAGGGCGAAACAAAAGTTACAGCTGGTTATAAATTAACTGTAAAAGCTACTATAAAAGGTAAAGACGATAAAGACTCTAATTCTACAACAATAAATGTTTATAAAATTGGTGGAAAATGGTGTCTATCATCTCCATCATCAATGTTCTAAAATAAAAAATCAACTCTAAAAAGAGTTGATTTTTTATTTTTCTATTAAATCTCTTATATTAACTTCCATTTCATCAAAATTATCAATAAACCCTACTCTTGCTGTATCTGAATCTTCTAAATTTTGAATCCATACAGGTCTCGAATTATATTCGATCTCAACTTTTTCTTTGTTATTTAAAATTTCATAAATTCTCTTTATTTCCATATACCTACCTCCATGCAAAAATTAATTTGATATCAGTATATGATAATAAAAAAAATTTATTCAAATTTTGTGAAAAAAGTATGTCAATGGGGACGGTTCTAATTGACACTTTTAACAGTCCATCATTGACATACACATTACCCCAATGATTTATTAACATTAAAAAGAAAAGAAGAAAAATTAAAATTTAATTTTTCTTCTTTTCTTTTTAAGATAATTTTTCTTTTATTTTTACTAATGTATTTAAAGCATCTATTGGTGTTAATTGATTAAAGTCTATTCTATCTATTTCGTGTGCTACTTCTGCTATTTTATAGTTGTACATATCTATTTGATCTGCAGATTCTTTTTTGGGTGTTTGTTCTATTATTTTATTATTTAATACATTTCTTCTTTCTAATGATTGTAATATTTCATTTGCTTTTTTTGTTACAACTTGTGGAACACCAGCTAATCGTGCTACATGCACACCATAACTTTCATCTGTTCCTCCGTCTACAATTTTTCTTAAGAAAATTATATCCTCACCTTTTTCTTTTACTGCTATTGAGTAATTTTTTACACCTTCTACTTTATTTTCTAGCTCTGTTAATTCATGATAATGTGTCGCAAATAATGTTTTTGCTCCACATTTTTCTTTGTCAGCAATAAATTCTGCAACAGCCCATGCAATTGATAGTCCATCATATGTTGATGTTCCTCTTCCTATTTCATCTAATATTACTAAACTATTTTTAGTTGCTTCTTTTAGTATTGTTGCTACTTCCATCATTTCAACCATAAATGTACTTTGTCCCATACTTAAATCATCAGATGCACCTACACGTGTGAATATTTTGTCTACTACACCTATTTTAGCATATGAAGCTGGTACGAAACTTCCTACTTGTGCCATTAATGTTATTAATGCAACTTGTCTCATATATGTTGATTTTCCGGCCATATTTGGTCCCGTTATAATTGCTAATCTATTCCCCTCTTCATCCAAATATGTATCATTTGGAACAAAGTTGCTATTAGAAATCATTTTTTCAATTACAGGGTGTCTTCCCTCTTTTATATCAATTACTCCGCCATTATCAACTTCTGGTTTTACATAGTTCATATCTTCTGCAACTGTTGCAAATGATACTAATACATCTAATGTTGATACTAATGTTGCTGTTTTTTGAATTCTTTGTATTTGCTTTTCTATTGATGATCTAATTTCGCAAAATGCATTATACTCTAATGTAACAACACGCTCTTCAGCACCTAATATTTGATTTTCTAGATTTTTTAACTCTTCTGTTATGTATCTTTCACAATTTGTTAATGTTTGTTTACGAATATATCTATCCGGTACCATAGATAAGTTTGATTTTGTAACTTCAATAAAATATCCAAATACTTTATTAAATCCAACTTTTAATCCTTTTATACCAGTTTGTTCACGCTCTTTTGCTTCAAGCTCTAAAATCCATTTTTTACCTTCTGTTGTTGCTAGTTTCAATTTATCAATTTCTGGATCATATCCTATTTTTATTATTCCGCCATCTTTTACACCTATTGGAGGCTCATCAACTATTGATTTTTCAATTATTTCATATATATCATCTAATGTATCTATATTTTCATAGATTTCTTTTAATAATCCTGCTCCTGTTGTTGATAAAACTTTTTTAATTTCTGGTAATTGTTTAACAGAATTTTTTAGCGAAATCATATCCCTTCCATTAGCATTTCCATATGAAATTTTTCCAGCTAATCTTTCTATATCATATACCTTTTTTAATGCATCAACAACATCACCACGTAATATTATAGAATCTTTTAGCTCTTCAACAGCATCTAATCTATCATTAATTTCTTTTCTATCAATTAATGGATCATTTAACCATCTTCTTAATAAACGACCACCCATTGATGTAGATGTTTTATCTAATACCCATAATAATGTTCCTTTTTTGCTTTTATCTCTCATTTTTTCTGTAATTTCTAGATTTCTTCTTGCATTAATATCAAGGGCCATATATCGTGTAGTGTTATATATTTTTATTGTATTTATGTGATCTAAGCTCGTTTTTTGTGTATCTTCAAGATATTTTAATAACGCATTTATTGCATAAATTGCTAATTTTTTATTAGAAAGATTTTTTATCTTTTCATTTTTATCATCAATTATGTTATACATTCCAGATAATAATTCATATTCACCATCAAATGATTCTTCAGATTCTTTTGAGATATATGTTTCAAAACGCTCTTTAATTTTTTCAATTTCAGTTTTACTATTGAACATCATATCACTTACAATAATTTCTGCTGGTGAATATCTTGAAATCTCGTCTAATAATCTCGCAAAATTATTATGTTCAACTATTTGAGTAGCTAAAAATTCTCCTGTTGAAATATCACAAACACTAATTCCAAAATATAGTCCACTTTTATATATTGCCATTATATAATTGTTTTTCTTTTCCTCTAATAAGTTCGATTCTATAACTGTTCCTGGTGTTACAACTCTTATTACTTCTCTTTTAACAATTCCTTTTGCTTGTTTTGGGTCTTCTACTTGTTCACATATAGCAACCTTATAACCTTTTTCAATTAATTTTGCAATATATGAATCAGCTGCATGATATGGAATTCCACTCATTGGCGCACGTTTTTCTTGGCCACAATCTTTCCCAGTTAAAGTAAGCTCTAGCTCTCTTGATACAATTTCTGCATCTTCGAAAAACATCTCGTAAAAATCCCCTAGTCTGTAAAATAATACGCAATCTTTATATTGTTTTTTTGTTTCCAAATAATGTTGCATCATTGGTGAAAATTCTGCCATTTTATTTCCCTTCCTTATCGATTTAGTTTATTTTTATAAAAAAGTATATTTGTATAAACTTTATAAAACTTCCCCTTTTAAATACCACATATGTTCTGATATTATTTTTAATTCTACTATATTTCCAATTAATTCATCTGATCCTTCGAAATTTACTACTTTATTTGTTTCTGTTCTTCCTGTTAGTATTTTGTCGTTTGTTTTACTTTTTCCTTCTACTAACACTTTTTGTTTTGTTCCTATATATTTTTTGTTGTTTTGATCTATTTGGATTTCTACTAATTGTTTTAATCTGTCAAATCTTTTATGCTTTATTTCATCTGGAATTTGATTTGGCATTTTGTCTCCTGGAGTTCCTACTCTTCTTGAATATATGAACATATATACTTGTTCAAAATTTACTTTTTCAACAACATCTAAAGTATCTTCGAAATCCTCTTCTGTTTCCCCTGGAAAACCAACAATTATATCTGTTGATAGCTCTAAGTTTGGAATTTTTGATTTCATTTTTTTCACTAAGTTTAGATATTGCTCTTTAGTATATTTTCTATTCATTTTTTTCAAGACCTCTGTACTTCCAGATTGAAGTGGTAAATGAATTATTTTACATACTTTTTCACAATCTCTAATTGCTTCAATAACATCATCTGAAAAATCCTTTGGATGTGGTGAAATAAATCTTATTCTTTCTATTCCTGATATTTTATTTACAGCTCTCAATAACTCTGAGAATTTTGTTATTCCTAAATTACCATTTCCCTTATATGAATTAACATTTTGTCCCAATAAAGTTATTTCCTTATACCCTTCTTTTGCTAATTCCTCTACTTCATTTATTATATCTTGTGGATCTCTGCTTCTTTCCCTTCCACGTACATATGGAACAATGCAATATGTACAAAAATTATTGCAACCATTCATTATAGTTACAGATGCTTTTATTTTATCATTTCTTTTAATTGGTAGTCCTTCTATTATTTCACCATCAATATCTAATATATCTTGTATTTTTTCTTTATTACAAATTACATTATATAAATCTTCTGGTAATTTATGCATTGTATGTGTTCCAAATAGAATATCTACAAAATGATAACTTTTTTTAATTTTATCTACTATATGTTGCTCTTGCATCATACATCCACAAATTGCTATTATTGTACCTTTTTGCTCTTTTAATTTTTTAACTTCTCCCAATTTTCCAAAAAGCTTGTCTTCTGCATTTTCTCTTACACAACAAGTATTGAATATTATAAAATCAGATTCATTTATATTTTCTGTTTTAGAATAATTCATTTCCTCTAGCATTCCACATAGTTTTTCTGAATCATTTTCATTTAATTGGCATCCCATTGTAAAAATTGAATATTTTAAATTTTTACCTTCATTTATCTTTTTTATTTTTTCCATATATTCTTTTTGATTTTCTATATTCACTTTCATTCTCCTTTTCTTTAACGAGCCTATTTTACTACATTTTTTGATTTTTTTCAACAAATATTTGCAATAAAGGGGCAACAAAAAAACGAAATAGTTTTTTCTATTTCGCTTTTTATTGGATACCAAATTTCTTTTTGAATTTTTCTGCTCTTCCACCTGTTTTTTCAACTTTTAAGTTGTTTGTATAGAATGGATGACATTTTGAGCAAACATCAACTTTCATTTCTTTTTTTGTTGAATTTGTTTTCATTACATTACCACAAGCACATGTGATTGTTGCATCTTGGTAGTTTGGATGTATTCCTTCTTTCATTGTATATTCACCTCTCCTTTAATTATTAAAATAAAACTGTTTAATATAATATCACATATTTTTTTACTTTTCAATACCTTTATAGTTATTTTTGTTGTAAACTTTGAACGTAACGTGCTGAAGTTAGTAACTCATCTTTTAATGATGATTTTTTTACAAACTTTGTTATTACATTAAATAAACATGCAATGATTAAGATAAACATTAATAATTTCTTCCATATTTTTGCTAACATAACATTTCTCCTTTATATTAAGCATATGTCTATTATACTATATTTCTGAATTTTGTCAACCAGACTGAAAAAAATACTTATAAATTTTTAAATAATTACTTGATTTTTATTTAAATGTATGCTAGTATTATAAAAGTTTCATATAGGGGTATGGTGTCAATGGTTAGCATGATGGTCTCCAAAACCACAGGTCTGAGTTCGAGTCTTAGTACCCCTGCCAAACTTTTTTCAAAAATTTTATCCTATTTTTCCATAAAACTATTTTATATTTTAAATTTTATGTTATAATTTTTATTATATTGTTAAAATATTTGTATTTTAAAGGAGTTTATGGAAATGATTAAAAATGTTACACAAAAATTTATTGATTTTAATTTAAAAATATCTGGAAAAATATTCCCTGAAAAATTTAATAATTTATTTAAAAAATTTTTAACTGTAGAAGTTGTTTTATATATATTTTTTGGTGTTTTAACTACAGTTGTTAATATTGGCTCTTTTGCTATTATTACATCATGTTTTAAATTGGAAGAAAATATATCTAATGCAATTGCAATTATTTTAGCCGTATTATTTGCATATTTTACTAATAAAGATTTAGTATTTAATTCAAAAGCTGAAAGCTTTAAAGAAAAAATACTTGAATTTTTTAAATTTATGCTAGGTAGAGCCTTCACAATGTTCGTAGAGCTTATTGGATTTTATTTGTTATTTAATATATTAGGAATTCAAAAATTAATAAGCAAAACTCTAATTACAGTTATAGTTATTATATTAAACTTTTTTATTAGCAAATTTTTTGCTTTTAAAAAATAATTTTTAATAAATATTAAAAGATAGGAAATATAAGTTTCCTATCTTTTATTTTATATATTTTTTGATTGGAGCGTGATTTATATTAATATTTTAAAATCCTACTTTTCTTTTATTATTATTTTCTCAATTATTATTATTGTATTCTTTTATCCCATTTTATCTTCTGATGCACTTACTACATCAAATATTTCATCTAATTCTGATTTTGAACATATTGATTCATCTTTAAAAATTTCAAAATCTACTAATGGCAGTTTTATTTGGCCTGTTCCTGGTAATACAAAAATTAGCTCTCCTTTTGGAAAAAGAAATTCTCCTACTAAATTTGCATCTTCTTTTCATAAAGGTATTGATATTCCAGCAAGTCCAGGAACTAATATTTTTGCAATTATGTCTGGAACTATTGTTATGGCTAAATTTAATGGTAGTGGTGGATGTACTGTAACTATTCAAAATGGAAATCTTTTCACTTCTTATTGTCATGTTTCACCAAACTTTATTGTATGTCCTGGACAATATGTTTCTCAGGGTGATTTAATAGCTCAAGTTGGTCCTAAAAATGTTTATGGATTTGCAGATAATAAATATTATGATTCTAATGGAAATCCAACAAATGGTGCAACTACTGGGCCACATTTACATTTAGCAGTTAGAGAAAATAATGAGTATAAAAATCCTTTGGACTTTATAAATTATTGAGATTTAAATAAAAAAAATCCAAATTGATATTTCTATCAATTTGGTATAAATTTAATTTTATATGTCTTCATCATCGTCATCACTGTTATGTTGTTGTTTAAAACCACAACCTCCACATGATGGGCAATTTCCAAAACATCCAGTATTATTTCCTATTTCATCTTCTATATCGCCATTTAAATCAAGCTCTATTATATTGTGACATTCTGGACATTCAATTTCATTATCTTCATTTTCGTTTATTTCTGCCATGAATTCGTTATTACAATATGGACATACGATTTCGATTTCTAAATCGTCATCGTAAATGTCTTTTTCGATTACATCAATTACATTTTGAACTTTTGCTAATTTATTTTCTATGTTTTTTTGTCCTTTTTCTATATCAGTAACTCGTTCATTTATAACTTCACTTAGTCTATCAATAATATCTATAAATATTATTGATACTTCTGATAATTTACTTTTGACAAATTCAAGCTCCTTTTCATCAGTAATTTTTGCATCTATTTCGTCCATTATTTGACGATATTTATCACTTAATTCAGACATATTAAATTCCTTTCTGATTAAACTCTTTCCATGTATTCACCAGTTCTTGTATCTATTTTTATAACATCTCCTATGTTAACAAATAGTGGAACTGATATTTCATAACCATTTTCTAATGTTGCTGGTTTTCCAGATGTTGTTGTTGTATTTCCTGAGAATCCTGGTTCTGTATATGTTACTTCTAGTTCAACAAACATTGGTGGTTCTACTGCAAAAACTTTTCCTTTATATGATAATATTTTAACATTCATATTTTCTTTAATGAATTTTAAGCTATCTCCTAATTGTTCTTTATTTAAAGGCATTTGCTCATATGTTTCATTATCCATAAAATAGTATAAATCTTCATCATTGTATAGATATTGCATTTCTCTTTTTTCAATTTCTGCTCCTGGATATTTTTCTGATGGATTGAATGTTTTTTCAATAACTGCTCCTGATATTACATTTTTTAATTTTGTTCTAACAAATGCAGAACCCTTTCCTGGTTTTACATGTTGGAATTCAACTACTTTAAAAACATTTCCGTCCATTTCGAATGTTGTTCCATTTCTAAAATCTCCTGCCATATATACTTCTGCCATTATAATTTCCTCCTTAAATTTTTTTCATATTTATATATAATACACTATTTTAGCTTAAAAATCAATACTGTCATTGATTTTTTTATGTTATCTTCTTTTATGTTACACTATAACATAATTTTTATCTGATTTTGTTAAGCTTATTGCTGAATATTTTGATATTAATAAAGTATCTTCTATTCTTACACCAAATTTATTTGGTATATATATTCCTGGTTCATCTGTTACAACCATATTTTCCTTTAATAAAAAGTCAACTCGTGCTCCGAAAAAAGGATATTCATGAATATCTAATCCAACTCCGTGGCCTATGCTATGTAGCATATCAAATCCATTTAATTTAAAGTCATTTTCTACTGATTTTGATAATAGCTTTATATTTGCTCCTTCTTTTAAATTTTCTGCTACTTGTATTTGATTTTTTAGTACTAAGTCATATATTGGTTTTACATATTGAGGAACAAAACCTGCAAATATTGTTCTAGTCATATCAGAGCAATATCCCTTATATTTGCATCCCATATCAATTGTAATTGGATCACCTGGTTCAATTAATTTATCAGTTGGTACTGCATGTGGCATTGATGAATTTTTTCCTGATGCTACTATTGTATCAAAGGCTAATTCATCTGCCCCATTTTTTAAGAAAAAGTTTTCTATTTCATTTGCAATTTTTTTTTCTGACATTCCAACTTTTATAAAACTTTTTAAATGTTCAAAACAATCATCTGTAATACTACAAGCTTTTTTTATTTTTTCAAGCTCTTCTTCTTCTTTTATCATTCTTTGTTTTTCAATAATTCCTTCTGTTTCTTCGAAATTATTTATTCTAAATTTATGCATGTATTCTTTATATTTTAAATATGTTAAATGTGATTCTTCAAATCCAACATTTTCGCAAAATAAAAAGAAATTTTCATAATCATCAAGCATTAAATCTTTTATATTATAAACAACAATTCCATCTTCAATTGTTAAAATTGCATTTACATGCTCTATATATCTACTATCTGTTAAAAATATATTTTCTTTTCTTGTAATTAATAAAATTCCTTCTGCTTCAATATTGGTTAGATATTTTATATTAACAGGATTTGTTACTATCATACCTTGCATATTTAATCCGTTTAATTTATTTCGTAACCATTTTATTTTAGAATTCATACACATCCCTCTTTTACTTTTATACTTTATATTTTCCAAATGATAAAATTACAAATGGTAATATTATTAGAGTTTCAATTGGAACAAACATAACAATAAATGCTGAAATTACAATGAATGGACCAAAGGCTATATACTCAATTAAGTCTCTATGTCTAATTTTTTGAATAATTAATAGAACTATACTGAATAAAGCAGCAATTAAAAACGATATTATTGATATTGCTATAATTCCCTGCACTCCAAAGTACAAACCTAATGCAGCAATCATTTTGACATCTCCAAATCCCATTGTTTCTTTACCAAATATAAATCCTCCAATAATTGTTATTGCTAAGAATATTAGCCCTCCAACTATAAATCCTTGAAACATACTTAATGCTACATTCAAATTAAATATTCCATGTATAAATGTAAAGATTAATCCAACTTCAAATATGGTTAAAGTTAATCTATTTGGAATTATTTGCATTTTATAATCTATGTAAAATGCAGATATAATCATTGGGGTTAATATCATATATTTTATTGTGTTTACATCATTTATTCCATACCTATATAATATACCTAAATATATAATAATATGTATTACCATTAGTAAATATTTTGGTTTAGTTGATTTTAAATATTTTTTTGTATTTTCTATTGATAATATCTTTTTATGTTTTGGCAATATAAAATTTAATAAATCACATATTTGGCCTGCCACAGCTCCTAATAATGCAACTATAACATATGCAATTATATTTATATCATTTATGTACATTTTATTCCTTCTCTTTCTGCATTTTTTTGAAGTATCTATTCATAATGCATCTTTCTATAGGTCTTTTTACTTTTGTTATAAATATGTCTTTTTCGTTTATAGGTTCAACTAATATTGAAAACATATTACATCTATTTGCTCCAATAACATCTGTCATAATTTGATCACCTACTGCAGCAACATTTTTTTCGTTTAAATTCATTTTATTTTTTGCTTTTAAGAAACCTCTTTTAAATGGCTTTTTTGCAAAATAAAAATATGGAATATCTAATTCTTCAGATACCTTTTTAACTTTTTCGTGATTATTTGAATTAGATACTATACAAAACTTAATGTTTTCCTTTTTTAAATTATCAACCCATTTTTTTATCTTTTGGTCTAAATTTCTATGATAATCTATTAAGGTATTATCCACATCTAATATTAGTCCTTTTATGTTATTTTTTCTTAATATTTCTATTGTTATTTCTGTTACATCCTTGCAAAATAAATTAGGATATAATACCATTTTATCACCTCATTTTTTCATACATATATTATCAATATATTAGGTATTTGTCAACTTTAGGAATACAATTTTTATTTTGTATAAAAAGAACAGGTGACCTTGATTTTTCAATGCCACCTGCTTTTTGTATCCCATAATAAATTTGCGTTATTATAGGATGAATTTTTCTCCTTGAATTTCTACAATCCGGTATACGAGTCCTTCCTCCGGATTGACGATTCCGATAATCTTATTTTCCACAACTTGTGGGACACCGATTACCTCATTTTTTTTCTTTTCAGGGTTGTAATAGTAGGCAATACCAGCCTCTATTTTGACTTTTTTCATCTTTCTAAGCTCCTCCTTGAAGAATTGATATTATTATTTTACCATATTTTTCCCAATTTTTCAACACTTTCATATTATTTCTTCATTACAACAAATACTAATTAGAATTTTTTATTAAAATTTTACCATCTATTTCAACATTTAATAGATTTACAAACTCATCAGCATCTTTTTTTGAACCAACAATTTTACCATAATGTATAGGTATAGCAATCTTTGGTTTTATTATATTTATTAGCTCTGCAGCTTCTTTTGCTGTCATGGTATATGTTCCTCCAACAGGAACAAAAGCTATATCGCATTTTACTTTTTTATTTTCTTCAGTAATGTCTGTATCTCCTGAAATATAGTAATTGCAATTATTTATATTCAAAATATATCCTACCCATTTATTAGACTTCTGATGAAATTTTTTGTTTGTGTTATATGCAGGTATTGTTTTTATATTAATATCATTTATTTTATATTGTTCATTTGGAATTACTGTTATTATATTTTTTTCATCAAACCATAATTTTTTAACAGCATTTGTTAGATCACTTGTCACAACAATTACTGTATTTTCTTTTTTTATTTTCATTATATCATCTTCTGAATAATGATCATAGTGATTATGTGTTATAAATATTATATCTGCTTTTTGATTTTTTGGATTAATATCATATGGATCTATGTATATATATTGATTTTCATTAATTATTTTAATTGAACTATGTCCTAAACATTCTATTTGATTTAACATACTTTTTCCTCCTATCTAGTTTAAATTTATTTTTTATTATAACAAATGAGTATTTAATTTACAATAGCATATGTTGTGTCAATGGGGACGGTTCTAATTGATACATCCCCATTACGACTTGCTCTCCATATTTATTTACAAAAACGATGTTTTCCTATTGTTATTACATGTGGCCTTGACCATATCCAGGCGTTAGTCGCTGTATTTGGATTAAAGTAGTATATACATCCATATGTTGGATCCCATCCATTTAGTGCATCTTGTGCTGCTTTTTTTGCTGTTTCGTTTGGTGTTAAATTTATTTGGCCATCTGATACTGCTGTAAATGCTCCTGATTGATATATTACACCTGCTATTGAGTTTGGAAAAGAACTACTTTTTACTCTATTTAATACAACTGCAGCAATTGCAACTTGTCCTGTATATACTTCTCCCCTTGCTTCAGCATATACAACTCTTGCTAGTAAATTTAAGTCACTTGAATTTACACTTGTGCTTGTACTTGTTGAAGAGCTATTCATTATTCCCATTGCTTTTAATGTTTGAGTTCCAGCTATTCCATCTGCAGTTAATCCATTTTTTCTTTGAAAATATTTTACTGCATTCATTGTTTTAGTACCATATATCCCATCTATTCCATCTGAATAATATCCCCATCGTTTAAGTTTTGTTTGTATTGTACGTACTTCCTCTCCCCTTGAACCATATTTAGATAATGCCGTACTATATTTTATAAATAAAATCGAATTACATACAATTATAAAAATACATATTATTGTAATAATTATTATTTTTGTTTTTTTACTTTTTGTTAAACTATCTTTTATTTTTTTTAAGTTCAAAAAAATCACCCCGTTTGTTCATATAATTTCCAAAACAGGGTGTTTTTATTCATATTAATTTTATAATATCTTCTAAATGACAATTTTCAACATCTTTAAAATAAACCAATTATTTGTCCATTTTTATCTATATCAATTTTTTCTGCAGATGGAACTTTTGGAAGTCCAGGCATTGTTATAACATTACCAGTAAGTGCAACAATAAATCCAGCACCTGCTTTTAAATTTATGTCCTTTATAGTTATTAAAAAAGGCTCTGTACATTCAAGATTTTTAGGATTATCTGAAAAAGAAAATTGTGTTTTTGACATACATATTGGTAAATTATTATATCCTAGTTTATTAATTTTATCTATTTTTTCATTTGCTACATCTGTATATTTTACATCTGTTGCTCCATATATTTTTAGACATATATCTTCTATTTTTTGTTTTATTGATTCATTCAAATTATATGCAAATTTAAAATTCAATTCTTTTTTTGATATTTCAATTACTTTATTTGCAAGGTCTATAGCTCCTTCTCCGCCTTTTCCCCAACATTCAACTAAACTCATTTCAATATTATTTTCTTTTAAAATTTGTTTTAGTAATTCAATTTCATTTTTAGAATCACTATCAAATTTGTTAATTGCCACAATAGCATTCAAACCAAATACATTCCTTATATTATCAATATGTTTCAATAAATTTTTAGAGCCTTTTTTTAGACATTCTAAATTTTCATTTTTTATTTCATTAATATCCATTCCTCCATGGTATTTTAAAGCCTTTATTGTAGCAACGCATACGACAGCATCTGGTTTTATATTTGCAATTCTGGATTTTATATCAATAAATTTTTCAGCTCCTAAATCAGCTCCAAATCCAGCTTCAGTAACCACATAATCACAAAGTTTTAAACCAAGTTTAGTAGCAATTATGCTATTACATCCATGTGCAATATTTGCAAAAGGACCACCGTGAATTATAACTGGGTTATTTTCTAAAGTTTGTACTAAATTAGGTTTTATAGCATCTTTTAATAATACTGTTAAAGCCCCTTCCGCTTTCAAATCCTTTGCAGTTATTTTATTATCATTAATATCATATCCAATTATAATATTTGATATTCTTTGTTTTAAATCATTCAAATCTTTTGATAGACATACAATAGCCATAATTTCTGATGCAACAGAAATATCAAAACCGTCAATACGTTCTCTTGTATTTTTTTCACCAGATAATCCTGTATTAATTTTCCTTAGTTGTCTATCATTTAAATCCATACATCTTTTCCATGTTACAGTTTTGAAATTTAGTTCATTTCCATGATAAATATGATTATCAATCATTGCTGATAACAAATTGTTGGCAGATGTAATAGCGTGAATATCTCCGGTAAAATGTAAGTTAATATCCTCCATTGGAACTACTTGTGCAAATCCGCCACCAGCAGCACCACCTTTAACACCAAATACCGGTCCTAAAGAAGGCTCTCTTAATGTTCCAATTGCACTTTTTTCACACTTATTTAATGCATCAGTAAGACCAATACTTACTGTTGTTTTCCCCTCTCCAAGTGGCGTAGGATTTATAGATGTTACTAAAACTAACTTTCCATTTTTTTCACTTTCTAATTTTTTAAATATATCCAAATTTATTTTTGCTTTATATTTACCATATTGCTCTATATATTCTTCATTAATATTTATTTTTTCAGCAATTTCTTTTATATTCTTCATTTTTGCATTTTTAGCAATTTCAATATCTTCCAAAAAAACTCCTCCTTTTACTAATAGCAATTTAATATATATATATCACAAAAAATCTATACAATCTATATTAAAATTAAATATTATATTTATTATTTCATAATTTTCCTAGGATTTATAGTAAAAGCAAAAAAAATGATATTAAAAATATCATTTTTTAAACTAATAATCCTACTATTACTCCAATTGTTGCTCCAACTATTACTTGTGTAGGTGTGTGTCCCAAAACCTCCACTAGTTTTTCTGTAACTTGAACTCCTGTTAGTCCTGGTGTTTCTACTATTTTATTTAATAACTGAGCTTGTTTTCCAGCAGCTCTTCTCACTCCTGCCGCGTCATACATTACTATAAATGCAAAAATTACTGCTATTGCAAAAATTGCAGAATCAGTACCATAGTTTTTTCCCACCATAGTTGCAAGTGATGTTACAACTGCAGAATGAGAACTTGGCATTCCTCCTGCTCCCATTATTCTTTTAAAATTAAATTTTTTAGTTACTGCCAAATCATACATCACTTTAAATGATTGTATTGCAATCCATACAAGTATTGGAACAACTAAAAACCTGTATTGTTGTAAAAAATTTATCATTTTTATCTCCCTTTATTATTCCTTATTAGTATTAAACTCTTCCTCACTAAAATTATCTTTTCCATCGTTTATTAAAATAGTAATTTTCTTTTCTGCATTTTCAAGAATTTCACTACATTTTTTTGACAATTTCATACCTTCTTCAAATTTTTCAACTGCTTTATCTAAATCTAAATCATTTTTTTCTAATTGATTTGCAATTTCTTCTAATTGTTTCATTGCAGTTTCAAAATTTAAATTTTCTTCTTTTTCTTCCATAAAAATATTCATTCCTTTCACATAGAATATATTAATTAATTTGAAAATTCTCCTGTTTTTGGATTTACTGTATACCATTCCATAACTTGTGTTGTATCTGCATTATTTACAGATATAACATAATTTCCGTTTGCATCAATTGCTTGAACTTTAAAGTATACACCATCTGTGCTTCCCCAATCTTTTTTTACTATTGCCAAAGCTTTTTCTTCGTCACTATCTGATTCTATTTCAGAATCATTATTTGAAGAAACTTTATTTTTATTTTCTTCTATTACTTTTGTTTCATTTTTTATTTCATTGTTAGCTTCATTTTTTGCTGTATTATCTTCTACAATATTATTTTCAGTAACAGTATTATTTTCGATTATATTGTTCTCCACTGTATTATTTTCTACTAATGCCATATTTTCATTTGTATTATTTATGTTTGTATTATTGTTAGATGCTTCTTGTGTATTAAAAAAATATTTAACACCGAAATATGCTCCTACAACAACTATTATAGCAATAACTATTCCTAATATAATTTTTGCTGTTTTATTCATATGTATATCACTCCTTTATATCTATAACTTTTGCTTTTGCATTTCCATCAATTAATCTTATGCTTATTTCATCATTTATATTTAATGATTTAACAGATTTTACAATTTTATTATCTTTTTCTAAAATTGAATATCCTCTTGTTAGAGTTTTTAATGGACTTAAGCTATCTAGTTTGGTAATTAATTCAACCATTTTTGTTTTATTTATTTGCACTTTGTTATTAATACTATTTTGTAATGATTTATTTATCATATCTAAACTGATATATTTTTCATGAATGTTTTGTAATGGATCTTTAAGAACCTTATTCATCATACATTTTTCATATCTTAATTTCATTATTTCTATTTTTTTCTTTAATGCATTCTTATATCTTAAATTATAATTTTGTAATTTTAATAAGATATCAGATATGTTTGGTACAGCAAGTTCTGCCGCAGCTGATGGTGTTGGTGCTCTCAAATCTGCAACAAAATCAGATATTGAAAAATCAGTTTCATGACCTACAGCAGAAATCACTGGTAGTTCAGAATCATATATTGCTCTTGCAACAATTTCTTCATTAAATGGCCATAAATCTTCAAGCGAACCTCCTCCTCTTGCTAAAATTATTACATCTGCCAATTTTTGTTCATTCATTATTTTTATAGCTTTTGCAATTTTAACAGCAGCGCCTTCACCTTGAACAGGAACTGGTAATAATTTTATATACACATTTGGATTTCTTCTTGTTGAAACATTTATAATATCTCTTATTACAGACCCAGTATTTGATGTTAAAACACCTATACACTTTGGCATTTTAGGAATTGGTTTCTTATGTGCCACATCAAATAAACCTTCATACTCTAGTTTCTTTTTTAATTCCTCATATGCAACATGCAAACTCCCTAAACCGTCTTCTTGCATTGCTTTACAATAAATTTGGTACACTCCATCTCTTTCAAAAACAGATACTGTACCTAATATCATTACCTTTAATCCATCTTTTGGAACAAAATTTAAATTAGCTGTATATGATTTGAACATAATACATTTTATAAGTGATTTATCATCTTTTAACGTAAAATACATATGTCCTGTATAATGATGTTTGAAATTTGATATTTCACCTTTAATAAATACATTATTTAAATATTCATCTCTTCCTATTTTGTCTTTTATATATTGATTTAGCTCACTAACTGTAATTGGATTATATTCCATTTATAAACCTCTTTCTATTCTGTTATATTGTTATCTTTAACAACACTTGCTAATACTCCATTTATAAAAGATGCTGATGCTTCTTCTCCATATTTTTTTGCAAGCTCAACAGCTTCATTTATTACAACTTTATAAGGTAATTTTCCATAAATCATTTCATAAATTGCAATTCTTAAAATTGAAATATTAACTTTTGATATTCTTTCTATACTCCATCCAGATTTTAAGTTTTTAGAAATTTGATTTTCAATATCTTCTTTTAAATCGATAATTTTACAAACCTCTTCTTTAATTTTTTCTTTTTCTTTATCTGAAAGCTCAGAATTTTCTAAATAAAGATCTATTTGACTTGATTCATCCTCTTTTTGAACTTCTAAACTATAAACTAATTTGAATATTTCTTCTCTTAAATTTGATTTATTCATTTATTACAACATTCCCTTCTTATAATTTATCTATAAAGTTCTTTAGTTTTTCTTTTACCATTTCTTTATTCTTTTGAATGTAATTACCTGCCCATATTCCAAATATTACAAAAACAATGGCTAACATATATTTATAAAAACTAGTAAAAGCTAGCACTGTTGCAATTACTCCACCAATAATTGCTCCACCATATTTTTGAAAAAAGCTTCCAAAATTATCCATGTCTAATTACCTCCAAATTTATTTAATAACTGATTTACTCAGCTTTTTTGACTTTCTATAATAGTTTCATTTTTTTCAACAATTTTTTTGCTTTCTTTTTTTTCATTTTCTTTTTCTTCAACGCTATCAATTTTAATATTAACTTGTTTTACATCTAAATCAAAATCATCCTTTATTTGTGATTTTATTTTTAATTGTAAATCTAATGTCATATCTCTAATTTTTAAATTATTATTTAGTAAAATTGAAACATATACACTTAAGTAATTTGCTGGATCAATATCTACTATAACTTTGCAATCTTTAGTATCTTTTACAGCATTGTTTACGACATTTCTTACTGCATTTTCAATTGCTCTTTTTGAAATTAATAATCTTCCTGATTCATTTTCTAATAATATATCTGTTGCATCTGATTTTTTTATTTCTTTACGTTTTCTAAAAAACAAACATCTTATAGATAATAAAATGCATACAATTGAAGAGGCTAATACCGTTATTAGTATTGTTGAATCTTCTAGCATATATTTTATACAATTATTAATTGTTTCAATATCTATTATTTTAAATATTACTAAACATAATACTACTGAAATTACTAAAACTAGAAAAGAATATAAAATTAAAACAAATTTTTCTAATATTTTCATATAAAATTCCATTCCTTTCATGATTTTAATTTTATGTAACTATATTATCATAAATTTTATTATTAATCAATTTTATATTTATTTTTTGCTATAGAAAACTAAATTGAGCTATATACAAGCTCAATTTAGTTTTGTAAAATTATTCTGATACTGTTGTATTATCTTTCTTTTCTATGTTTGTATTTACTCCTTGAACATGTACATTTACTTCTGTTACTTTTAGTCCAGTCATTGTTTCTACAGCTTTTTTAACTTTAGTTTGTATTTCAAATGCTATTTCGGGAATTCTTACTCCATATTCTACTATAATATTTACATCAATTTTTGCATCTTTTTCTGTTGCAACAACTTTTATTCCTTTTGCTAAGTTTTTCTTTCCACTTAAAACTTCGCTTATTCCTCCTGCAAAGCCTCCAGACATTTCATATACACCCTTTATTTCTGATACGGCCTTACCAGCAATTATTGCTATAACCTCATCTGCTATTTTTATTTTATTATTTTCCCATTCATTAACTACGATTTCATTTGCATCTGTAGTTACCATTTCGTTATTATTGTTGTTTTCTTCGTTTTCCATAAAAATACCTCCTATGATATATTTTTGCATTATTAGTATACCAATTTATGAAAAATAATACAAGCATATTTGGAATTTATTTTTTATATAAATTCTTCCCAAACTATATTTCCAAAATCGATTCCTTGTTTTGTTAGTTTTATTGATGTTTTTGTTATTTGTATTAGATTTTCTTTTTGTAATTTTTCTAGAATTTCTTTGTATTTTATTGTTGGATCTATTTTGAATTTTTGCTTGAATTCATTTATGTTTATTCCTTGTATCATTCTTAGTCCTAGTAGCATATATTCGTTCATTGTTGATTCTTCGGTTTGCTCTTCGTGTATTGTTATATTTTTACTGATATTATTTTCTTGTATGTTTTTTATATATTCTTCTATATTATTTGTGTTTGAGTATCTTTTTTTATTTAAATATGAATGTGCTGATGTTCCTAGTCCTATGTATTGCTTTTGTTTCCAGCAATTTGTGTTGTGTTTGGATTCGTATGTTTTTTTTGAGAAATTTGATATTTCGTATTGGTTATATCCATTTTCTTTTAATTCATTTACTACTGTCCAGTACATTATTCTTTCTGTTTCTTCATCTGGTAATTGTAATTTGTTTTCGTTTATTAATTTTTCTATTATAGTTCCTTCTTCAATTATTAGTGAGTATACTGACATATGCTCTGGATTTTTTTGTATTATTTTTTCTAATGTTTGTTTTACATCTTCAACTGCTTGTGTTGGAAGTCCAATCATTAGGTCAACATTTATATTTTTAAATCCACATTTTCTTGCATAAAAAAATGTTTCTTCAAATTGTTTATAGTCGTGAATTCTCCCTATTTTTTTTAGTATTTTATCATTTGCTGATTGTAAACCTATACTTAATCTGTTTATTCCATATTCTTTATATTTTTTTAATTTTTCTTCATTTACAGTTCCTGGATTTATTTCAATTGTTATTTCTGCATCATCTAATATTTCAAAACTACTTTTAATTTCTTGTAATATATTTTTTATATAATCTGGATTTAAAATTGATGGTGTTCCACCTCCCAAATATATCGTTGTTACTGTATATTTTTCCTTATGTGTTATATTTTTTATTTCATTTATTACTGTTTCAACATATTTTCCTTGCATTTCATTTTTATTTGCAAAAGAGCAAAAATCACAGTAAAAGCATTTTTGCTTGCAAAATGGAATGTGTATATATATTCCTAGCTCTTCCAATACTTAATTCACTACCTTTTTATTTTATTTATCTCGTAATTCATTTGCTATTTTTGATAATGCAGTCAGCCTATGGCACATTCCAGATTTACTTATTGTATTTCCCAATAAGTTTACTAAATCAGTTAAAGATGCATCTGGATGTTCTAATCTTATGTTTGCTACTATTTTTAAATTTTCTGGTAATTCACTAAATTTATGTTTTGATTTTATGAATTTTATATCTTCTATTTGCTTTTGACTAGCTTTTATTGTTTTAGCTAAATTGGCTGTTTCGCAGTTTATTAACCTATTTACATTGTTTCTTGTATCTCGCACAACCCTATTTTCTTCAAAATTTAATACCGCACTATTTGCTCCAATAAAGGCTAAAAATTTTGAAATTTCTTCACCATCTTTTATGTATAATGAATATGATTTTTCTTTTTGTATTTTTTTAGTAAATATATTATATTCTTTTAACAAATCATAAACACCTTCCATATTTGCTTCTTCAGAGAATTTAATTTCTAGATGATATTTTTTTTCTGGATTACTTATATAACCACTCCCTAAAAACACGCCTCTTATAAATGATTTGTCAAGGTACTCGTCTTTGGTTTTAAATCCATAAAAAAGTATTTTATCTTTTTCAAATACTATTCCATCTATCTCATCATTTAAGGAATATTCAATTGTATATATCTTTCCTTTAATTTCTATATTATATTTTTCTATATTAACATTTTTTAATAATTTTGCAAAACGATTTATATTATATTCACTTTCTGTTGAAAATTTTATCTTTTTATTATTCTTTCCTGCATTACCAGTTATTAAATACCCTGCCAATTCTCTATCAACTTGATTTTTTTTTGCTAAATTATTTATTTGACTTAATTCCATTTTTACTTGAGATGAAAAAGACATAAATTACCTCCTTACTGTTGCTACAATAATTCTATCATTTCCTCCTAAATCCTTTTTTGAATATATGTTTTCATAGTGATTATTTTTCTTAAAAAGATTTATTAATTCATTTTTTTGGTCATATCCAATTTCCAAAAAAACTTTTCCTTCATTCTTTATGTATTTATATGCATTTTCTATAATTATTTTATAAAATTTTAACCCATCTGCTCCACCATCAAGAGCTATATATGGCTCATTTTTTACTTGTTTATCTAATTCTTCAATCACTTTTGTTTTTATATATGGTGGATTTGAAACAATAATATCAAAATCATCTTTGTAAATTTTATTAAACATATCTGATTCTATAAATTCAATTTTTTTTCTTACTAAATTTTTTTCCGCATTTAATTTGGCAATTTGAAGTGCTTTCATACTTATATCTGATGCAACAATATTTGATTCATTTATATATTTTGCAAGTGATATAGCAATTGCCCCACTACCTGTACATAAGTCCAATATCTCGCATTTTTTTTCTTTATACTCATTTATAACTTCTTCAACAAGTGTTTCAGTATCTGGTTGAGGAATTAAGACATTTTCATCTACATAAAAATTTAAATTCATAAATTCTTGATTATTAGTTATATATTGTATTGGAATTCCTGTAGATATTTTTTTAATAGAATTTATATAATTATCAGTTTGATCTTTGCTAAATTCCATATCATTATTTGCAATCATTTGTGCTCTTGTAATTTTAAAAATATGTTCAGCCAGCTCTTTTGCTATAATTGATGCATCTTCAATATTGTTTTTAATTAATTCTTCTTTTCCATATTTTAATATTTCCTTTAAATTCATAATTCCACCTTATAAAAAAGAAAGTGGTTAATTTTGTATTTTTATTTATTAATTTTTACAAATTTAATAAAAATAAATTTACCACACTCTTATTATTTTTTATAAACTATTATATACAAAAAAAGCCCCCGCTTTAGCCGTAAGATTGAGTGAAATTTTAAGGACCTGCTTTCACAGGTGGGTACCTTGTTAAATGCTAATGGGTTTCTTAATTAAATTAAGCATACACGCCACATTTAAAGACAGGTTCCCGTTTAACGTTTGTTGGTTCTAAAATTCCAGCCTACACGTACTATGCAGGGATTTGTTTATTAACTTTTTTCTTATTACATATATATTAACACAAGTGATTTTAGTTTGCAAGTGTTTGATTGGATATTTTTTATTTTTTTATTGAGCATTGTGACAATTCAATGCTTTACTAGAAACCATTCCAAATATTTTATATTATAAATTAATTTTGCATAAAAATTTGACTTTATCTGTAGTTTATAACTTTTCAATTTCTTCTTTAGTTAATCCTGTTATCTCCATTATTAGAGCAATATCAATTTGCTTTTCAAGCATTTTTTTTGCAATTTTAATTGTATTTTGACTTTCTCCTTCGCTTATTCCTTCGCTTTTCCCTAAGCTAAATCCTTCACTTTTTCCTTCATCTCTTGCTTGAGCAATTGCAGCTAATTCATCTCTTATTGCTTTTTCTCTTAATTCTGCTAATCTTCTTGTTTCTTCATCTCCGCTTAAGTATTCAAGCTCTTTTTCTGCTTTTTTTACATATTTATTATCAACCATATTTATTTCCTCCATATTTTCATTGATAATGAATAGTAACCATTGCTCTAGTTTTGTTGATATTCTTTTGCATTTCTTTTTAAATTTTGATAGTTGGATGTAATACAGTTCATACTTATCTGTTAATATTATGTTTTCATAATCTCTTTTTAATCGTGCTATTTCGTGAAATGGACCTTCTTTAAATACATCATAATTTGTTATCCATATTCCTATTGTTTTAAATGCGTTTATGTATGATACTCCTTTTGCTAAACTTTCGTGGTATACTCCTGACTGGTAGAATATTGACCTTTCTACTGTGTTGTGCAAATCTTCTACTTGCATCTCGATATTTATTTTAGTATTGTCATTTAATGTTGCCATTACATCTAATATTCCTAATTTATCTGTTATTAATTTTCGCTCTAAACTTACATCTTTATTTACCACTACTTTTGCAATTTTTAGCTCTGGTAATATTGATTGTATTAAATCTTTTAAAATATCAACATTTTTTTCCTCTCCAAATAATTTTTTGAAGACAAAGTCGTTCGTTGGTTTTAAATTACTCATTTATCGCCTCCATTTTAACATATTTGCTGTTGTTATTCAATTATTTTGAATTTTTTTGTGTATGAATTTACACTTAGAATTTTAAACTTTTTGAATAAAAATTTTTTGAATCTTGCCAAATTTCTATGCTTATTATTAATATCATCATTTTTGCGTTTAGTCAATATTTTGCCACTAATTTTATAAATTCATCATCTGTAATTAAAAGTAAAATTACAGCAATTCTATTCTAAACTCCGTAAAACTTTTGGACGGTGTAAAAATTCAGCTTAATTTTTACACCATCCCGCAATTTATGTATTACCATAAATCTTCTAATTTATATTCTTTCTCTAATTTCTCATTTAGGTAAATTTTGGTAATTAAGTCTAGCTCTTTTATTGATTCTTCTGGTATATCAAACGAAAAAATTTTTTTTGCTTCGACTGATGAAATATATCTAATTGTATCATATGTTGTTATATTCATTGTTATTGCAGATTTGTCTGCTCTTCCACAACTTTCACATTTTACACAATTATCTTGTATACTAAAAAATCGTATTTTATCATTTTGTCCACATACACTACATTTATTTACAATTGGTTTGAATCCCATTATGCATAATAATCGCAACCTAAAAACAGATAAAACTAAGTCTAAATTTTTATCTGTTTCTGATATAACATATAATGTATTTAACAATAATTGTAAAATTCTATATGTGTTTTGATTTTCGTCTGTAACATCATTAACAATTTTTGTAATATGTGCTGCATATTTAAGTTTGTCTAAATCTGTTCTTATATTGTAAAAAACCTCAATTGTTTCGCACGAATTTATTCTGTATGAATGAGCACTTTTATATAACATATAATCTCCAAAACACAAATATTGTGTGCCAGCCATAAGGGCACTATTATTACGTCTTGCCCCTTTGGCTGCACAGCCAATTTTTCCTGCTGGGGTTAACAAAGTTACCATTTTATCAAAATCGCCCATATTATTTTCTTGTAGTATTATTCCCTTTGCTTTCAAGCTCCCCATATTCATTCACCTTGTAGTCTGTTTCTTTATTTAAATTTTTTTCTATATTTTCTAGTTCAATCAATTCCATAAATGTATTAATATCACCAGTATTTTTAAAAGTATTCCATGCCATTTGTTTTATCATATGAATCATCTCCTAATCTGATATTCTAAATTAATGCTAATTTATATATCCATATCTTTTGCTAAAAAAACTTTTTTATTCACCACATTATTGTAATTTGAATTTTTTTACTAAAGTATCATTGTTAAGCCAATCTTCTTTGACTTTTACCCAAACTTTTAAATTTATTTTTATATCAAGCATTTTTTCTAAATCTGTTCTTGCATAAGATGCAATTCTTTTTAACATATTTCCATCTTTTCCTATTATTATTCCTTTATGGGATTTTTTTAAGCAATATATTGTGGCTTCAACATCATATATTGGCTCTCCTGTTTTTGTAGTTCTTTCCTTCATTTTTTCTGTTTCGACATATATACCATGAGGTACCTCATCATTCAACAAGCGCAAAGCCTTTTCTCTTATTGTTTCTTCAACAAGTTGTCTCATTGTTTGATCAGTATACTCCTCTATATCATAATATGCAGGACCCACCTTAAGATGCTTTTCTATTTCATCTAATATTGCATCTAAATTAGTTTGCTTTACAACTGATACTGGAATTACAGCTTCAAAATTATACTCATCTTTATATAATTCAATTAATTTTGCTATATCTTCTCTTTTTACTAAATCAATTTTATTTATAATTAATATAGTTTTCTTTTTAGATTCTTTAATTTTATCTAAAATTATTCTATCACCTTTACCAATTGATGTTGAAGTTGCATCTATTACAAATAAAATTACATCAACATCATTTGCTACTCCAAAAGCAGTTTCAACCATTGTATTTCCAAGTTTTGATTTTGGTTTATGAATTCCCGGAGTATCAATGAATATAATTTGAGAATTAGGTCTATTTACAATTGCTCTTATTGCATTTCTTGTTGTTTGCGGTTTATTTGCAATTGCTGCAACTTTTTCGTTAACAAGAGCATTCATTATACTTGATTTTCCAACATTAGTTCGTCCCATCATTGATACAAAACCTGATTTAAATTCTTTGTCCATTATTACACCTACTATCTAGTTATTTTTAATTTACTTAATATATTTTCTTCTTTTGCTCTCATAACAGATTTTTCATCATCATTCATATGATCATACCCCATTAAGTGGTAAAATCCATGAACTACCATATATGCTAATTCTCTTTCGAAACTATGACCATATTCTACTGCTTGTTCCTTAACTCTGTCAACTGAAATTATTATATCACCTAAAACATCTTCAACTACATTGTTTTGATTTTCTATTAATTCATCTATTTCATTTTTTTCAAACATTGGAAAAGATAATACATCAGTTTCTTTATTAATATTTCTATACTCATTATTTATTTTCTTTATATATGATGGACAAGTCAAGGTTATACTAACATATAACCCTAGCTTGTCCATTTTTTCTTCCTTAAAACATGTAGTTAATACTTGATTTATTAAATCTTCATATTTTTTATTTTCTTCTGTTTCGTAATAATTAATTTCTGCTATTTTTTCCATTATTTTTTCTTCACCTTTGCTTTAGATTTACTTCTTTTAGGTTTTTCTAAATCTTTAATATATATTCCTTCTGGTAATGTAGTACATTTAGCTGGTAATCTTTTCATTACTCCAAAGTCTACTAATTTTGATTTATAAAATGCTATTATTTTAAAGTATTTATTTTCATTTGTAAAAACTTTATTTAAATCATCTTTTATAAATAAAATTTCTTTCTGTTTTTTCTTTTCGTTTTCGTCTTTTATTTTATCAATTTCTTGATATTCTTTCCAGAATTTTCTAAATTTATTCTTTTCATTAGCTTTATCCCAATAAACTTTTGTAGACAAAACTTTTAAATTAAATTCATCAATTAAATTTAATAGTAAATTATATGCTTTTTCTTTTTTCTTAATTACACGTGTATCTATAATTAAATCTCTTGTATCATTTAAAAGTTTTACATAGCACTGTTCTGCTACAGTTAATGGTAAACTATGTGTAAACAATCTTCTACTCATTCCTAACAATAATATATTTTTTTCAATCATTTCTGTTTGATCTAATCTATTATTAGAATATTGTTTATATTTGTCATATTCATCTTTTATTTCAACATATATTTCTTTTGTTGGATCTTTTTCCATTTTCTTTGGTAATATTGATGTTATATATTCATCTAAAGTAAAAAATATTTTATCATAAACTTCATTTTTTTCTTTATCTGTTAAATTTTCAGCTAGCTTAACAGAATATTGTTTTATAATATTTTTATATAATGATTCCATTTTATCGCAATAAAATTCATTATATCTTTTTATTAATTTTTCTTTTCCAAGAACTTCAATGTTTTCATTATCAAGCTCTAATAAAAATTTTTGTTTTTTATACTTATATTCAGTATAATCATTATCTTTAATATGTATTACCATATAGTATTTTGATAATGCATTTTTTTCAAATTCTGTTGCAGTATTGTTTTTTACTTTTTTGTATATATTTTCAATAACATTTTTATCAATAGCCTCCAAATATAAAGAATATGATTCTTCATATTTTTTAAGTAACATTCCCTTTCTATCGCTATTTTTTTCATTTTGAATATAATTTTCATAATTTTTTAATACATTATTTCTTTTCATAGAAATAATCATACTATTTAATCCCATTTTGCCGGGAGCTAATATTTTATTTAAAGTGTTTGTTATTTTTGAAAAAAATGTTTTTTCAGTATCATATACTTTAAGGCTTTTTTCTTCCATTCTCCTCATCCTTTCATAATGCTATTTTTTCTTCTGTTCCAATATTTTCAAGCACTTCATATATAACTTCTACCTCTATATATTCTTCACTTTCATTGGTATTAATATATTCATTAACAATATCTTTTTCATTATTTATTTGTGATTTAAGCTCTTTTGATATATTATCTATTCCTATTTGTTTTGCTTCATCTTTTGAATAATTTTTTTCTTCTTCAATTACTTCATGATTCTCTTTTACTATTAATTCAAATGGCAAATAAAAATTAGAAGATATTCTTAATTTTTTTTCCGTATTTATTGTATCATAAATTTCAAATTTTGAAAGCTTTTTATAGAAATTTATTGCAAAATTCTTAATATTTATAGAATACTTTTTTTCTACATTTCCCGTTTGTTTTCGCTCATTTTGTTTATAATATACTTTTTCTTTTTTTGAATACCAAACTTTCGCCATAACTTGACCTGTAGCATGCACATAACGCACTCCTGTATACTTACCTTCTAACCATCCTGCAATAAGCACAGAACCTTGCTTTACTACATCCCCCTCTTTTACTTGCAAAGTCCCATTTTGTGCATTTGCACTTACTATCATTGCATCCTTATTTGCAACAATATTACAATAGTCATCTTTATTTATAACATTTGGAGCCTTATCCGCTTCCACAATCTCAATTACAGCATTTGTTCCAGATATTTTTATACCAACCCAAGATATATCTGATCTGTTAAGTCTAATTTTTTCAACAATTTTTTTAGAATCAATCTTTCTTTTTAATTTTCCAGTTTCCAATCCCTCACCTTTTACAATGTTAAGAATTTCCTCGCTAGAAATTGTCTCATTTCCTGTAATTTCAATATTCCAAATAAATCCTGATAATACAACCAAAGAAACCAAAACTAATAACAAAGAAATTGCAAAAATTTTTCTTTTTCTATATCTATTCAATATAAAAGGAAGACCTTTTTTGCCTTTTATTTTTATTTTACATTTGCTTTCTTTGGCTATTTTAGCAACATTTTTGAATTCTTTAACAGGCACACTTGCTTTAATTATTGTAGATTTTTCGCGTTTTAAATTTTCCAAATATATTCCGCTTTCTTTTACAAACATTTATAAATTTTTCAATATAATAACCTTCCACAATTACATTTACATATCCCATAATTGTTCTTTGAATTTTTTGCAAATACAAAATATGGACCTCCTCTTATTCTTCTATTTTTTCAAAATCCACACTATCAATTTCACCTTCAATTACAATATCATCTTTAGTCATTTCCTCCATCTTCATACCAAATCCATTTATATTGATAATACCTATACAAGTATTTATTCTTATAAAAAAATCTTGATATTCTAATATATTCTTGTAATTTTCTATCATCATTTTTTTGAAACCCAAGTTTGTTACTCTTGGTATTTGTGAAGTTATTTCAGATGGCATTTCTAATATTTTATTTAACCTACTTAATTTATTTTTTTTCATCTTAACAAAATCCTTTCATACCAACATCTTTTTTATCTATTTTTCAAATTCATCCAATGATTTAAATTCATATCCCATCTCTTTTGCTTTCTTTATTATTTCATCTAATATATTTGCATTATCTTTCGAATTAGAATGAAGTAGTATTATTGCACCATTATGAAGATTATTTAATACTTTTTCTTTTCCATACGATTCTCTTCCTTGTTTATTTTCATCCCAATCATCATATGCTAAAGACCACATAACTGTTGTGTATCCTAATGAATTTGTATAACTTATTGTTCTTTCACTACATTCACCTTTAGGTGGTCTAATATATTTCATCTCATATCCGAATTTTTCGTAAACGGCAGTATGTAAATTCATAACTTCTTCTTTTATTTTGTTTAAATCTATTTCTGGCATACTTTTATGGTTAACTGTATGATTACCTACTGTATTACCATTTTCTATCATCTTTTGTACAAGCTCTGGTTTTGTATTCAAATAATGACCCGTTATAAAAAAAGTTCCTTTTACATTATTTTCTTTTAATACTTCTATAATTTTTTCAGTATATCCGGCTTCATATCCAGCATCAAATGTTAAATATAAATACTTTTTTTCTGAGTTTCCTAAACACATTCCATTATATTTATCTATTATTCTTTTGTTTTCTTTTCCAACATCTGGTTGTTCGTGGTTATCTGACCTCTTAATTCCCCAACAAATTTTTTTATTACTTAGGGCTGAAAAATCTTCTGTCACATTTGCAGTTACATCAACTAATTTCGATTTATTATTTTCGTATATACAAAATGAAAATGTCCCTATTACGACAAGAATCGACAAAATGCTTACCAAAATTGATTTTTTTTTCACAAACTACCTCCTTTTATATTTACAAATCTTTAATTTAAGTATATTATAAGAATACGTTCTTTTTTATTTTACAATTTAATATCTGCAATTTATTAATATTACTTATACTATATATATTTGTTTTGGAGGAAAATATGTTAAATTTCGTATTGTGTGATGATAATAAAGCTGCCCTCGAGAGATTTGAAAAAATGTTAAACTTAGTTTTAGAAAATAACGATCTTGATGGTAATATTTCGTTAGCAACAACAAATGTTAATGAAGTACTTGACCATGTAAAAAATAATATTGTAGATGTTGTAATTTTAGATATAGATTTAAATACAAATATTTCTGGGCTAGAGCTAGCTCAAAAAATTCGTAAAATAAATAAAAAAGTATATATAATTTTTGAAACAGCACATTTAGAATATCTTCTTTTAGCATATAAATGTAAAACTTTTGATTATTTACCTAAACCTATATCGCTAAATAATCTTGAATCGACAATTTCTAGATTATTTAATGATATAAGACAAGATGCTGATAAAACATTTATAGAACTAACTAATGGTATTATACTAAATACAAATTCTGTACTTTATATCGAAAAGAATAATACTAAACTAGTATTTAAAACTACTACCGGTGAATACAGTACCTATTCTTCCTTTAATAAATTTCAGAATAAACTTCCTCCTACTTTTATTAGATGTCATAAATCATATATTGCTAATGTTTCTAATATTAATCATATTGATAATACAACCATACATTTCGATAAAACCAATGATGTAAAATGCTACATTGGACAAGTTTATAAAAAAAATTTTTTGGAGGTTTTAAACTATGAATCTAATACAAATTCTAACAACACCTAATAATATTATTAATAATTTTTTTACTGTTTTATTTACTTTTATTGAAGTTTTCTTATATTCTAAAGTTGTTACAGCTACTCTATCTATAAAATCTAATTTTAAGAATACTATTATTTTTGTTCTTATTACTGGAACAATTGCATTATTAAGTGACTATTTCTTAAAGAATCCATATTCCTATTTAATTAATATCATCACATTGTATTTATCTATACTTTTAATTTTTAAACAAAATAATAAAAATTGTATAATTGCTGTGTTAATTACATATACTTCCATCTTTATATCAACATTCACCATCCAAGTTATACTTACATATTTGTTTAAACTATCATACACACAACTAACTACAACTCCTATTTTTAGATTTTGCACTTGTGCTTTGATATATTCTTTACTTTTTATTATTTGCTTAATTATAAAACACAGAAAAGGAATTTTGAATTTTTTAAAACCTTCCTTAAAAGTAACAATATTTGTAAATTTAATTTTTGGTATATTAGCTATATTTATACAATCATACATATTTTCAACAGCCAAGGACAATTTTCCTACTTCAACAAAAATAGTTACTATATTAAGTTTACTCCTTTATTTTATAATTAGTATGTATAGCTTAATAAGAACAAATAAATTAGAGGAAACTACTCAAAATCTAGAAACAGAAAAGGTTTATAATAAAACTTTAACTTTATTACATGATAATATCAGATGTTTTAAACATGACTTTAATAATATTGTCCAAGCAATTGGTGGATATGTTGCATTGAAGGATATTGATGGTTTAGAAAAATATTATAACAGTTTGCTTAAAGAATGTAAGTTGACTAATAATTTAAATCTTTTAAATCCTGAAACTATAAATAACCCTTCTATATATAGTTTACTTACAAATAAGTATTATATAGCATCCGAAAAAGGTATAACAATGACTTTCAATATTTTTACTGATTTAAGTAAAATAAATTGTGGTATATACGAATTAACTAGAATTCTTGGAATTTTATTAGACAATGCAATTGAAGCAGCTGAAGAAACATCTGAAAAAATTATTGAAATAGACTTCAGAACTGATTCGAAAAAGCAACTTTTTATCATTGAAAATAGTTGCATAAACAATAATATATCTACTATAAAAATATTTGAAAAAGGTTACTCGACAAAAGAAAACAACTCGGGAATAGGTTTATGGAAAGTTCATAAAATTTTATCAAAGAATACAAATTTAGATTTATTTACAACAATTCATGATAATAAATTTAGACAACAACTAGAAGTTTTCTATTAAAAAAAGAAGAGGCAAAGCTCTTCTTTTTTACTATTCTTCATCTTTTTTTATTAAAGATTTTGGCATCTTAGGTTGATGCAATACAAAAACAATTGGACATCTACTTTCTGCAGATCTTTCTGCACATCTTTCAGCCATTTTTGCGATTTTTTCTATCATAAAAATCCCTCCTTATTTTTTATAAAAATGCTAAATTGCATTTTTTTCATCTTTTATATATTCTAAATATCCAAATTTTAATTTGAATATGCTATATGCTAATTTACTAATATTTATACTTTGTATTAACATACCAATTATACAAATATTTGAAATTACATTATCTTTAACAATGATAGATAATACTACCATAAATAATATAGCAATATACGATTTTATCTTTTTGTTTTTTCTAACTTTCTTTTGTAAAATTGGAATATTTTCCGTATCCGCAGGTGCATATAAGGCTATCATTATACTTGAAAAAATTAAAACACCTAATATAAAAATCCATTTTGTTAATAAACCTGGAAAAACTATATATTTACTTATAAAAGCACTTCCTACATAAAACAAATTTGTCCCCAAAATACAACCTAAATGTGTCTTCATGTGCAATCCTCCAGCTGACAATCTATATGGTAAAACAATTAATATTGTAATCAAAGTATATTTGAATACTCCAAAAATCCAAGCAATACATAATGTTATGAAAAACTTCGGTACTTCTCCTATAATAAGTTCGAGTCCATACTTTATTACTTCAGCTCTTTCATCATCTACTTCTGGCATTTTTGCTCTTATTCTTTTTATTAACTTGTCACAAATTTTATCTATCATAGGCTCTCACCTCTTCCTTGATGCAATAATATACCAAAAATAATTTGTATTATCATTTTGTATATAAACAACAAAAAAAATTATATATAAAATTTAAAATTAAATTTCATATATAATTTTGGCTGTTTCGTATAATATTTTTTATATACAATCTTCTAATATTTTCCATGAACCTATTTTTTGTGGATATAGTTCGAATTTCATTTCTTGTTTTGTTATTGGATGTATTATTTTTAAACTATATGCCCATAAACATATTTGCTTTCCGTGGCCTCTTCCGCCATATTTTTGATCACCATATATGCTATGATTTCTACTTGATAATTGTACTCTTATTTGATGATGTCTTCCAGTATGTAAATTTATTTTTACTACAGATAAGTTTAAATCTGAATCATATTTTATTACTTCATAATCCAATTTTGCAAGTCTAGAATTTTTTGTTCCTTCTTTTACCACTTTACTCATATTTTTTGCTTGATTTTTTAATAAGTAATCTTCAAGCTCTCCCTTATCTTTTTCAAATTTTCCATTTGCTATAACTAAGTATTTTTTTTCAAACTGTTTTAAACGAACCTCTTCGCTTAATCTTGATGCTGCTTTTGATGTTTTTGCAAACACCATTACACCACCTACTGGTCTATCTAACCTGTGAACCAATCCTAAATACACATTTCCGGGTTTATTGTACTTTTCTTTTATATATTGTTTTATTATTGTAAGCATATCTATATCACCTGTTTTATCAGCTTGCGATGGTATATTTACAGGCTTTTCTACAACTATAATATGATTATCTTCATATAATACATTTAAATTTTGCATTTTTTTACTCCATTTCTCATTAATAATGATAGATATTTTTACATATCTATCACCTAATTTTTATGATTCCCATCTTCCATAAATTCCGCATGGTAAAACTAAATTTGAATTTTGCATTGGAATTCCTATTTCTCCATTTGAAAACTTTCCTTTTGCATGTATATTTAATTTTAAAATATTTTCTAATACCATACTTGATATTCCTGTTGTATATGAATTAATTAGGAAAAATAATGGTTCATCTGTTAGTACTTTAGAGCATAGCTCTACTAAATCATATATGTTGTCTTCAAATTTCCAAACCTCACCATTTGTTCCTCTTCCATATGATGGTGGATCCATTATTATTGCATCATATTTATTACCTCTTCTTATTTCACGGTTTACAAATTTAACAACATCATCTACAATATATCTCACTTTTCTATCTTGTAACCCTGAAGATGTAACATTTTCTTTTGCCCATGAAACCATACCTTTTGAACTATCAACATGACATACTGATGCTCCAGCTGATAAACATGCAACTGTTGCTCCACCTGTATATGCAAATAAATTTAAAACCTTTATTTCTTTATTTGTACTTTTTATTTTATTTATCATCCAATCCCAATTTACAGCTTGCTCTGGAAATAGTCCTGTATGTTTAAATCCCATAGGTTTTATATTAAATACAAGATCTTTATATTTTACTTGCCATGCTGAAGGTAATTTTTTATTATAATTCCAGGCACCTCCACCAGTATTACTTCTTGAATATTTTGCATCTGCCTTTTTCCATTTTTCTGGATATGTCTTTTGTTTCCATATTATTTGTGGATCTGGTCTTACAAGAGTTATGTTATTCCATTTTTCTAATTTTTCACCATTTGCCATATCTAAAATTTGATAATCATTCCAATCACTTGCTAAATTCATGTTACATCTCCTAATTATAAACTTTTTAATATTTCTATAAATTTTATTACTAATGCATAATCAACTGATATTATTATTGCTGTTAATATTACTATAAATATAAACATTTTATCTTCTTCATGCCATTTTTTTGAATTTTCTTTTTTTCTATGTGTTCTAAAATTCACTTTTTTCAGTGATTCTATAATATAAGCCATTATATTATCCCCCTTGACTTATATTATTATATTCATAGGTTGTCCAAATTAGAACACCTTTCTATTATAACATTTTTTTGATTTTTTTCAAGTGGCTGTTGAAAATGCCATAAGGATGTTAATGTAGATAGCTTTAATGTGTCAATTGGAACCGTCCCTATTGACAGATGGCTCTAATGTGTCAATTAGAACCGTCCCCATTGACACCCATTGACAGAATAAAGACAGGTGTCCACCTGTCTCAAAATTCTATTATTTAGCTATCATTTCACAAATCAAATTACTTATTTCTGTTGGGTTATCAATATTTAATCCTTCTATTAATTTTGCTTGTGCATATAATACTTTTGTATATTTTTTTAGCTCTTCTTTGTCTGAATTAAATAATTCTTTTAACTTTTGTGCTATTGGATGATTTTCGTTTATTTCTAGTAATGTTTTAGCTTGAATTGTTTGATTATTTGGTAGTGCATTTATTACTTTTTGCATTTCAACTGAAATTGCGCCTTCTGTTGTTAAACATACTGGATGATCTTTTAATCTATTTGTAAAACATACTTTTGAAACTTCTGGAATTGCTTCTTGCATTGCACTAAACATATCTTTGCATTCTTCATTTAATTTTTCTAGTTTTTCTTTATCTTCTTTACTATCTAGATCTAGATTATTTGCTGATACATTTGCAAATTCTTTTTCCTCATAATTTACTAATACTTGTAAAACAAATTCATCAATTTCGTCTGTTAAATATAATATTTCATAACCTTTATCTTTTACACCTTCAACTTGTGGTAACATATCTATTTTATCTACAGTTTCACCACATGCATAATATATTTTGTCTTGTCCTTCTTTCATTCTCATTACATATTCTTTTAATGTAACTAATTTTTTCTCTGTTGATGAATAGAACATTAATAGATCTTTTAATTTATCTTTGTTTACTCCAAAATCATTATAAACTCCAAACTTTAATTGAATTCCAAATGTTTTAAAGAATTTTTCATATTGATCACGCTCTTTATTAAGCATATTTTCAAGCTCTGATTTTATCTTCTTTTCTATATTTTTGGCTATTGTTTTTAATTGTCTGTCTTGTTGTAAAATTTCTCTTGATATATTTAATGATAAATCTGGACTATCTACTAAACCTTTTACAAAACTAAAATAATCTGGTAATAGATCTTTACATTTTTCCATTATTAATACACCATTTGAATATAATTCAAGACCTTTTTCATATTCTTTTGTATAATAATTATATGGTAATTGTTGTGGAATAAATAATAACATGTCATAATTTAGTAAACCTTCTACACTGCTTCTTATTATTTTTGCAGGCTTTTCAAAATCACCAAATTTTGTTGTATAAAAACTGTTATATTCTTCATCTGTTACATCTGATTTTTTCTTTTTCCATATTGGAACCATACTATTTAATGTTTCTGTTTCTATTTTTGTTTCATATTCGTCTTTAGAGCCCTCTTTTAGCTCTTTTTTCTCAACATTCATTTTTATTGGATATCTAATATAATCAGAATATTTTTTTACTAGTCCTTTTATTCTATATTCACCTAAAAAGTCTGTATATTTTTCATCTTCTATGTCATCTTTTAGATGTAAAATTATTGTTGTTCCATAATCTTCTTTTTCTGTTTCTTCTATTGAATAACCTTCTGCACCTTTTGATTTCCAAATATATGCTTTTTCTGATCCATATGGTTTACTTATAACTTCAACTTCTTTGCTTACCATAAATGCAGAATAAAATCCTACACCAAATTGACCAATTATATTTACATCTTCTTTTTTCTCATTTTCATTTTTAAAAGCAAATGATCCACTTTGAGCTATTGTTCCTAAGTTATTTTCTAGCTCTTCAGCATTCATTCCAATTCCTTTATCTTGTATTGTTAATGTATTTTTATCTTTGTTTGCAGTTATTTTTATGAATAAATCATCTTTATTTATATTGATATTTTTGTCTGTTAGTGATTTATAATATAGTTTATCCATTGCATCACTTGCATTTGATATTAGCTCTCTTAAAAAAATTTCTTTGTTTGTATAAATCGAATTAATCATTAAATCTAATAGTCTTTTTGACTCTGCTTTAAATTGTTTTGTTTCCATATTTAATACACCTCTTATATATTTTTTAGCTTATTTTATTGCTAGATGTATAATATACCCATTTTTTAGCAAAGTCAACATATGAGTGCTAATTTATGAAAAATTCACATTGTTGACACATATTAATTATTCATAGTATTAAACCGTTCCGAAGATATTATATTATAAAAATTCCACTCCTTACCGGTCGCTTTTACTTGACTGGTGTGAGTAAAGATTTACCTACGATTAACAATGTATAATTTTTGTTATCTGATGTAGGCTCCCAAACTGCGCGTCGTTACATTTTTATAATATAATATCTTCTACACTACTCTACTAGTTATGTTTTTTTATCTTGTATCTTCTCATTAATACGAAATAAAAAAAGAATGATTTTTATTCATTCTTTTTTTTATTTAATATGTTCCTCTTGCATTTGCTACTCCTAAGTATGGAGCTGGGTTAACTTGGCTGTACATACTTCCTAAACATACTTCAAAATGTAAATGGGCACCTTCTGATGCTCCTGTATTACCAGAATACATTATTACTGTATTTGTTGTTACTTTTGTTCCAACAGATATTCCAGAAGCTATTGAACTTGCATGTGCATATCTAGTATACATTGCTTTTCCACTACTATCTGTTCCATGATATATTACAACATAAAGACCCCATCCGCCTCCATAGCCACTATAATTTACATATACTACAGTTCCTGCTTTTGCAGCATATACTGGTGTTCCTGCTGGTGCATATATATCTAGTCCTTTATGAGCAGTTCCTGTATAACCTGATGTATCTGATCTTCCTCTTGGTGCATATACAGAGTTTACTTTGTGAGTTATTCTTGTTGGCCAACTCATGCTTCCTGATGTTGATGGTGATACATTATTTGTGTTGTTGTTATTATTTTTTTTGTTTGAATTATTATTTGTATTATTGTTTTTATTTGAATTTGTATTATTATTGTTATTATTTTTATTGTTATTTTTAGCTGCAGCTGCTGCTTTGGCTGCTTCTAATGCTCTTTGTTTTTTCTCTGCTTCATCAATTTTCTTTTGTTCAGCTTTAACTGCTGCATTTATTTTTGCAAGTTCATTTTCTTTTTGTTCAATTTCTGCTTGGGCAGCTTGCTCTTCTGCAGATAATGATTTTACTTTTTCTTCTCTTTCTGCTTTTTCTGTTTTTAATTGAGTTTCCTTTTGTTGTACTTGCTCTTTAGAATTTTCTAAATCTGTTTTATCATTTTCTAATGATGTTTTAGTTTGTTTTACTTCACCAATTAAATTATTATCATATTCTGCTATTTGTTTAATTGTTTCATAATTTGATATGAAATTAGATATTCCTCCTGAAAACAATGCATCCATATATGTAGTACTTCCATTCATATATGAAGCCACTAGTCTTTCTTCTAATAATTTTTGTTTTTCATCTAATTCTTTTTGTTTATTGTCTATTGAATTATCTAATTCATCTATTTTATCTTGCAAATCACTTAAATCTGCTTGAACTCCAGAAATTGATTCATTTAATGATGCTACTTGTTCTTGTACAGTATTTTTTTCTGCCGTTACAGATTGTAAATTTTCTTTTGCTTTATCTTTTTCGTCTTGCGTTTGTTTTTGCTGTGATTGATAATCTGATATTGTTGTTGCATATGTTTTAACTCCTAATGATAATATTGTTAATATTAAAAACATCGCTAACACTTTATTTTTCATATTTCACACCTCTTATGTATATTTATATATTTTCTTAAATTATTTAAAAAATTTCTACAAATATTATAAAATATCTCTCTTTTTTTTACAAGTATTTACTTACCATAAAGTTGTTATTTTTTTGCTCCAATCTTCATTTGGATTATATCCATTTTCTTTTTCCCACTCTATATGGTTGTTTCGTGCATTTCGTACTGCACCACAATTTTCTACTTTTGTTGAACTTGCACCTTCTGTTACAAAAAAATATTCTAAATTATATTTTTTTGATATTTTTTCTACTTCTGAACAAAAAGCTCTTGCTTTTATTAAATTATTATCGGGTTTGATATTTTGATTTTTCATAAAATATCTTGTATCTGTTTCTTCTTTTATTTTAAAATTTAATCTTTCATATAATTTAACTGCAAGTTTATTGCTTTTATATATCCATAAATATATTGGTTGATAGTTATTTAAAATAATATTTTTTATTATTTTAGTTCCTATACCTTTTTTTCGACTGCTATTAATTACGTATATTGTATCTAATAGTTTTCCATCATCGTAATCAAATAGCGCAAATATTCCTATTACATTTTTGTCATTATCTTCTATTATTTTATAATCTTCTAAATTTTCTCTTATTTCTTCTTCAGAATAATTTACTATTTTTTCTAGCTCTCTTTTATCTAATTCTGCAATTTCTTCACTACTTAATATTATATCTAATTTCATGTCTAATAGCATGTCCACATCGTTTGGTTCAGCTTTTCTTATATTTAACATTTATTTTCCTCCTAGCAATTTCTTCTTGTTATAACTATATCATAATAATTAATAAAAATAAATAAAAAAAACTCCCCCCCACTTACCAGCGGGGGGAAGAAAGCTATGGGGTTACGACGTGTGCATGACTTACGGTTTGAAATCACATGGCAGATCCAGTTCTGGCACCACCATTGCGATAGCTTGCGGATGATTCATCAGCGTTAGCATCATAATAAGTCTCAACTGCATTGTTTACAGTCTCGTTCTTAATGATACTGAGCTTAGCGGTAAAATCACCTCCGCCATTATCATCAACAGCCCTAATCTTGATTGTGTCTCCAATCTTGATCATCAGCTTTCCGGTTGGAGTCCATTTCTCCTTCCCGTCTTCAGTCATAATCTTTACATCTACAATGCTGTTGGCACCGTAAACTTTCTCCAGATATTCCCGAAGTTCGCCAAGATCACAGATCATTCGACCCATCTTGTTAAGGGTGATTGGTATCGTAAACTTCCGAGCATACTCGCTGGAATCCAACTCATTTTCATCTTCTTTCAGAAAGTCTTCAAAAGAGATTACTTTATAAGCATCCTCCAAGAACACACCATTAATTGCCTTCGGATCAGTAATAACAATGCCATCCATGAAGGCAGAGTATTCGCTGATCGACAATACCGTTTCGGCCTTTTTGACCGATCTGTCTTCCAGGATTTCCTTGGCCAACATGGCTGCTGCCTTGCTCTTGCCTTTTTCGCTCATCCATTCCAATCTAGACTTCGAATAAATTACAAAGTCCGAATGTTCAGAAATGAGCTTTTTCATAATCTTCCCAAAACTTTTCCGGTTCTCATGAACCTGGATCAGAATCGGATCGATAATGAAGATGTTCTGAAAATCCTTCTCCGGTTCAATCAATGTGATCACTTCAGCAGTTTCTTCCACTACCTCATTTGTTCTCACAGATTTTACAACCGGAGCAATGGCTCTTGCCTGCTTTGCTTTGGCGTTTTCACGCAAAAGCCGGTTGTATTGATTGATGGTGTCGCTTCTCACGAAGAACTTGTGGAGATATCTCCGCAATGTGGATTCACTAATACCATATTTTTCCGTGATATCATCGGCTGTTGCGCCCTGATTCCGAATCATTGTGGTGATAGTTACCATGCTTCTGTATGCACTGTTGTTTCTTCTGCTCATTGTCTTCTTCTCCTTTTCGTTCTTTGTTGTTTTTTCCTCTGAAATTTGCTTTGCCATGGTGTAAGACTCCTCTCTGTTCTCAGCGAAATTTTTTAAAGATTTTTCGGTCATAATGTATGCCTTTCTACTTTTGAACTTTGGATGGATATGCGTATGAATTCCTAAATGATTTACCTCCTAACTTTTTTTTCTACCCTATTAATAGTCACGGGTAGTATTATGTCAGTTAATGTCTGTCAATAAATTTATTATATCATGTCTTTTGTTTTATGTCAACTTTTTTATAAAATTAATATTTTTATTTTACTGTATCAATTTCATAAACTAATACTACAGAAAAAAGGAAGCTTACGTATAAGCTCCCTTTCTTCCTTATTTCTTCATATTTTTTAGGCATTTTATACTAGCCAAAATGAAGTTAAGCTCTTCAATATTTTTTAAAGATGTGATCTTTTTCGTAACATTGAAGTACACTTCCTTTGTAATACCGAATTTCATATATCTTGAAACTGATATTACATATTCGCCATTTTTCTCTAAAAAGACAATAATTATAATGTCCTCTGGAGAAAGTTTGATTTTTCTTCCAATTTTTATAGTATTAGAAGAAATTACTTGCATTTTAATCCGAGAATTTTGAACCTCTAAATACGTTCCCTGATTCTCGAATTTCATAAGTTCACTTGCAATTTTGGATTGGCGAATCATTCTAAACTACACTCCCTTTCATTTGGAATAAAAATATTATATATGTTTTTCTATTTTATGTCAACATCTTATAGTATAGTTTTTTTATTTATATTGACACAATTACTTGTACTATGTTATAATAAAGACTCATTAATTAAATATATACATTACTTTAATGGAGGAATTTTTATGATTCATTACAACGTAGAGTACACACAAAGCAAACCTTATCATTTTCAGGGTAACAAATCCGAATTACAAAAAGAAATGAAACGCAATAATTCTTATGTCTTATCAGGATCATGCGGTTCATACGTACTTGTCACTTCGGCACACGGTTGTATAACCGAAACGAATACCAATGATAACTCAATAAGAAAAAAATATCCCAAAAATTTCATCCGTGATCATTATAATATAGAACGCGTATCAAAAAAGTGGTTTTATAAATTAAAAGAGGATCTTGAACAGGGTAATGTACGGTTTGATGACATTTATTAATTGTGTTACAAACTGTAACCACGGAATTTGTTAATTTGGTGGAAAATTAAACACAGGACTTGAGTTGTAATTACTTCAGTCCTGTGTTTATATATATAAATTTACTTTAATCAATTTATATATTAGATTTTTTATTTATTTCTTTTATAAAAAAATTCAAATCTTTTGTTGCCATTTCAGCATTTGTTATATTTTCACTTATTTCTTTTCCGAACCATTTTGGCCAATCGAAATTATTAGCTATTTCAACACTTTCAAATTCAATTTCAGCAAATATTACGCCTTCATACTTATCTTTAAATATATCTAACTCAATTTTATGATTTTTATATGGTATTATATATCTATCTTTATTTATTGTTATATATTTGTCATTCTTTTCTAATGAATTATATGTTATTTCGTCAATTTCTTTTTCAATTTCGTTTACACTAATACCTGTTTTATCTGTTTTTATTGTATATGTATATTTAATTTCATTATTAGATTCTATTTTTCTTTTTCTTATACATGATAATCTATCAAAGTATAAGTAATCTTGAATTATGCTTTTTTTCTTATATTTAGTTAAATCTAAATTATCTATGTTATTTATTAAAAATTTACGCTCTATTTCCATATATATTTCCTCCATTTATGCTATAAAACAAAAATATTACCAAAGTATAAACTTTGATAATATTAGTGGTGGGCAGGGATGGATTCGAACCATCGTACTCGAATGAGAACAGATTTACAGTCTGCCGCCTTTAGCCACTCGGCCACC